>Ga0208477_100144_pt1 | contig 37138 bp, 20 predicted proteins | sample HotLakmasection1_FD_184724 | JGI IMG/M metagenome (GOLD analysis project Ga0208477, IMG submission 184724) | Hypersaline microbial mat communities from Hot Lake, Washington, USA - Section #1 (SPAdes) | ecosystem: Environmental > Aquatic > Non-marine Saline and Alkaline > Hypersaline > Microbial...
TTTATCGACCAGTTTCTGCCATCCTGTGCGATGCTGCTTAATGGTGATCGGGCCTGATAAATCATCACTTTTACATCCCCACGATACGGTTGCTGTCTTGGCTGAGATGTCCACTCCAACATATAGGTTATAATTTGACATAAGGCTTCCTTTCTCACTGGTTTGAAAGCGCCGAGGGGCAGACACACCCGATTCTTATCGATGCGTAGTCACCAGCTACTGGATACGGTTCAGGGTTGGTCTGTCCCATCCACATTGGGGAAGTATCTTTTTGACGTGGTCTTTGCCACTTGAGGCACGCTCTTTCTCACCAATATGGTCGGTTGCCACACTTTACTCTTGGCTGTGTCTGCAAACAAAAACGAGTACCGGGGGTACTCGCTTTGTTCAGCCCTCGGCTGATTACAATATATAAGAGGCAGCCTGTCCGTAGGCTGCCTCGATGCGTTTCAGGCACTTCTTGCGATAGTAGCTGATCATCTTGCGCTCCTTCTCATCGCGGGCGAACTTGCGAACGTGCGCGCAGGTCGTCAGCGTGTACAGCGCGAACAGCGCCAGCGGCTTGTCTTCGTAGTGCTCGACGACCTGCAGATACGGCTCGACCTCGCCGGATTCGAGGCGATCGCACCAGCTGCGCGGCTGACGTGGCGCCGCAAGAGACGGTACGCTGCTCCGAAAGTTCGTTGCACTTCCGTTAGACCATCCGTTAGATCAGGCGCGAGCTGAACTGCACTGCAAACCACAAACGAGATTCTATCTAACTTCGTACGCAATTTGACGAACATTTGTTTTTCATTCTCAGAACAAATAAGCTACACTTTCAAAGAGTATATTACAAAAAGGAAACCTTGGTGAACGACGACCCATCGAAGCGCCTGCAACTCACTCTTTGGGATGTCCAGAAACGCTGGGGCCAGAAGTCGCTCGATGTTCTGAATACCCCGTCAAGTGTCGGCGATTCGACGCGCATCTCAACAGGCTTTGCTGAATTGGATCAGGTGTTAGGCAGCGGTGGCATCGCGCGCGGGCGCATCACCGAACTGCTTGGCATTCCAACATCGGGGATGACCACCCTGGCGCACAAGCTCACCGCCAGCGCCCAGCTTGAGCAGGGAACAGCGGCCTACATCGATCTGAGCCGTACCTTTGACCCAGATTTTGCTGTTCGCTGCAATGTCTCATTGGAGCGCCTGCTGCTGGTGCGGCCTGAAAATGTGGCCCAAGCGTTGGAAATCGCACGCGATCTGTTTAAGGAGGGCAAGCTCAATCTGGTGCTTCTGGATCTGGTGTCAGCCAGTACAGCATCCAGCAATCGTAATCTGGGGACGAATCTGGGGACGATGCTCCGGCGCTTACACGAGCCGCTGGTCAAATCAGGCAGTGCTGCTGTGTTTCTGCTGCTGGCTCCCCAACCTCCACCCTGGCAGGCGCTGGATGAATACACGCACACCCGCTTGCTGGTTGAGCGCCAGACGTGGCTGTACCAGCAGCGCGATGTCTCTGGTTATCGGGTGCAGGTGACGGTGCTGAAGGACAAAGCCCAACCGGGTGAGCGACAGGTTTTCCTTGACCTGACCTTCGATGATGTCGTGAAAGGGGACGGGACATGATCGCCTGTGTCATGCTTCCCTACTTTGCGGCGGAGGTGGCACGCCAGAACGATCCGATCTTGAACGGAATGCCCCTGCTGCTGGTGAAGTATGGGGCGAAAAGAAGCAAGGTAGCCGCGGTGTCGGTTGAGGTGGCGCAAGCGAGTGTGACAGCCGGTATGAGTCTCAGTCGCGCGCGCGGGCTTTGTCCCACCGCACATCTGCTCAGTTTTGACGGAGATCAGATGCAAACCGCGTGCGACAGGCTGCTCAGACTATTGTGGGACTATACCAACCGTATCGAATTGGATGAGGCTGCCTACCCCCAGACGGGCGTTTTTTATCTGGATCTGGGCACGCTGCGCGACGAGGATGCGCGTTATCTCGGCGACCAGCTTCAGGGACTTGTCCAGCAACAGTTGAATATCGAGGTGTCTGTTGGCCTGGCGAGTGGCAAGTTCCCGGCATATGTCGCCGCGGCCGGTCACACAGGAAATGTGACTCTCGTTCCTCGCCATCAGGAAGCGGCCTTTGTCGCCCCCTATGCGACCGGCCTGTTACCTGCCAGCAAGGAAACAGCACGACGCTTGGCGCTGCTCCACATCCATGAGATCGGCCAATTGGCAGCGCTACCCCGTGAGGCCGTCCTCTCCCAGTTTGGCCGCGAAGGGAAACTGCTTTATGCGTTAGCGCAGGGGTTGGACAGCCGTCCGGTCAAGCCGCACCGGATGCCTGAAACCGAGACCGTCGCGCGCTGGTTCGATGACCCGCTGGTGGATCGCACGCGCCTGGATGTGATCGTCCATCACCTGGCTGAAGATTTGTCGCTGCGTTTAGAAGAGCGGAACGCGGCGCTGCACGCAGTTACGGTGAGGATCTACCTGGAAAACGAGCAGGTGCGGGCTAATGATTTATACCTGCTGCGTCCGATTGCCAGTTCGGGTAGTATCGCACGGACGATCCAGCAGCTTATTGAGCGCATCAAGCTCCCCAAAGGCGTCTGTGGGTTAGAGGTGTGCGCCGCCCATCTCGTCCCCAACATCCCCAGACAGCTTGAGTTATTCACCCACAAGCCGGGCCGGGCACAGCTCATCGACCTGGCGCGGGTGCTGGCCGCCCGGCATGGCTCCTGTTTCTACGAAGCCGCTGCCGAAGAAAGCGAATCGCTGCTACCCGAACGCCGTTTCCGCCTATATAAGGTGGATGCCTCATGACCCGCTTGTGGGAAGTGAGTGAATTGATTGCAATGGAGGTGGATGCGACCGGCGCGCCGCTGCGCTTCAGGTGGCGCGAGCAGGTCCACCCGGTCGAACACATTGGCAAACGCTGGCGGGTCGATCTTGGCTGGTGGCATGTCCATATCTGGCGCGAACATTACAAGCTCGCCACCGAAACTGGCCTGCTTGTCATTGTCTACCGTGATCTGCTGACCGGGCAGTGGTATCTCCAGCGTCTGTACGATTGAGCTAACTGGCGTGTGATGGCCAACTATATTGAACTGCACTGCCACTCCTATTTCAGCCTGCTCGACGGCGCATCGTCGCCGGAAGATTTATTGGCGCGCGCGGGTGAACTAGGCATGTCGGCACTCGCCTTAACCGACCACGATGCTGTTTACGGCGCGGTGCGTTTCGTCCAGGCGGCGCAGAGTGGCGTTCGCCCAATACTGGGCGCGGAACTTACACTTCAAAGTAAACAATCTGATGAACAACTGCATCATCTGACGCTGCTGGTGGAGAACGACATCGGCTGGCGCAATCTGTGCCAGTTGATCACCCTGGCCCGCCACAACGCGCCCAAAGGGGAAGCGCGGCTGCCGCTGGAGTTACTGAGAGAACATGCCGAAGGTCTGATCGCCCTGTCTGGCTGTTCACAGGGTGGCATCCCGGCAGCGCTGCGGCGCGGGGACACGGCGACGGCACAAGCTATCCTTCATCAGTATGTGGGATGGTTTGGACAGAAGCATTTCTTCATCGAACTGCAAAACCATCTCCTGCCCCACGACGATATGCTTAACACCCGGTTGGTTACCCTCGCCGAAGCAGCAGGAGTCGGCTATGTTGCCACCAACAACGTGCATTACGCCACCCAGGATCGCCATCGCTTACAGGATGTGCTGGTCTGCATTCGTCACAACACCTCACTTGATGAAGCCGGACACCGGCTGCGCCCGAACTCGGAATACTTTCTGAAGTCCGGTGATGAGATGGCGCTGCTCTTTTCGGATTATCCCCAGGCACTGACCAATACTCGCCACATTGCCGAACGCTGCCAGTTTGAACTCAGTTTTGGACTGCAATCCCTGCCGACCTTTCCGACACCGGACAACCTCAGCGCTCATGCTTACCTGGAGGCGCTCTGCCACACCGGGCTGCACAACAAGCGCATCGAACCCTCAGCAAATGTACTAGGCCAGCTGGATCATGAACTGGCAGTGATCGAGCGCAGTCAACTGTCTAACTACTTCCTGATTGTCTGGGACATCGTACATTTCGCCCGCAGCAACGGCATTCTATGCCAGGGACGCGGTTCAGCGGCCAATTCGCTGGTCGCCTACCTGCTCGCGATCTCGCCAGTCAATCCCCTGGAACACAAGCTGGTCTTCGAGCGTTTCCTGTCGGATGAGCGGCAGGTCGTCCCCGACATCGACATCGACTTTGACGCCGCCCGACGCGAGGACGTGATTCAATATGTCTACCAGAAGTACGGTGTCGAACAGGCAGCGATGGCCTGTACCTTCGTGACGTTTCGCGCTCGCAGCGCGCTCCGCGATGTTGGCAAAGTGCTCGGACTGCCCCCCGAACTGCTCGAACGCACATCAGGCAGCCTGGACACCTACAAAGCGGGCAGGATCGGAGATGCGGCGGCTTTTCGGGAAGTCCTGGGCGAACGTTCGGCAGCCCGGGTGTGGGGGCAGCTCACCGAACTCTGCACCCAGATTGATGGTTTTCCACGGCATCTGGGTATTCATAACGGCGGCATGGTCATCATGGGAGTGCCATTAGCGCAGCGACTGCCCACCGAACCCGCCACGATGAAAGATCGCTATGTGGTGCAGTGGGACAAAGACTCGCTGGAAGCCGCCGGGCTGGTCAAAATCGATATCCTGGGGCTGCGAATGCTGTCGGCCATCAGCGATTCGCTTCAGATGGTGAAGGCAGCAGGCGGTCAGATCCTGGACTTTGATCATCTGCCCTTCGACGATGCGGCGGTGTACGAGCTGGTCAGCCGCGCCGATACGATAGGCGTGTTCCAGGTCGAGAGCCGGGCACAGGCACAGGTCTTACCTCGCCTTCGATCGCGCACCTTCAATGATCTGATCGTGTCGATTTCCCTGATTCGTCCCGGCCCGGTGCAGGGTGATATGGTGCATCCTTACCTGCGGCGGCGATTAGGCATTGAACCGGTGCGTTATCCTCATCCCCTGCTGCAACCGGCGCTGGAAGAAACACTGGGCGTGGTCCTGTTCCAGGAGCAGGTCTTGAAGGTTGCCCGTGATCTGGCCGGGTTCACGGCTGGACAGGGAGAGCAGCTGCGCCGAGCGCTGGGGGCCAAGCGAGCATCAGAAGAGATCGAACGCTTCCACGCTGCCTTTCTGGAAGGCGCGCAGGCCAACGGGGTTGAGCAGATCATCGCGAGCGGCGTCTTCGACACGCTGCGGGCATTTGGCGGCTATTCGTTTCCCAAATCACACGCGGCGGCCTTTGCCGTTCTGGTTTACCAATCCGCCTGGTTGAAGCGCTATCACCCACAGGCATTTTATGCGGCGCTGCTCGACAACCAGCCCATGGGCTTCTGGAGTCCGGCAGTCATCGTCAACGACGCCAAGAGACACGGGATTGATGTGCTGCCCGTGGACATCAACCTCAGCGGCGCTGGCTGCCAGATCGAGGGGACGTCGATACGTCTCGGCTACAGTCATGTCAAGGGCCTGGGCGACGCAGCAGTAGAGAAGATTGTCTCTGCCAAAGTCGATGACCGGTTCACTGACCTGTCGGATTTCTGCAGACGCACCCGGCTCCCGCGCCGCCAGGTTGAGAACCTGATACTTGCGGGGGCGATGGATGTCTGGGGCAGGACGCGGCGCAAGCTGATCTGGGAGTTGGGCAAGCTATCCTACCGTGAAGACGAACTTGAGCTGAACTTCCCGGAAGACGATGTGAACTTTCCGCCGGTTTCAACGCTCGAAATCATGGGGATTGAGTACGAGATGCTCGGGCTGAGCCTGCGCAATCACCTGATGTCTATGTATCGATCACACCTGACCTCACAAGGCATCCTGGACAGCGGGAAGTTGGAACAGTGTTCAGTCGGTTCAAATGTGCAGGTGGCGGGATTGGTGGTCGTTCATCAGGCGCCACCCACCGCCAAAGGGCATCGTTTCATCACGCTGGAGGATGAATATGGCTTCATTAACGTCGTCGTTCGGCCTGATATCTACGCCCGCTACCGCAAAGTATGGCGTGAAATGCCCCTGCTCGTTGTCAGTGGTGAAGTGCAGAAGCAGGGACAGGTGACGAACTTAGTCGCTGCAGCTGTGTCTGCCCTTAGCTAATCAATATCCCCAAGACGGAAGCGAATACCGGGCGGCAAGTCTATAAGGGGACTATAAGGGGACTAGTTGAACGAGAGGGCTGTGCCTGTAGCGGCGATCTGGCAGCCGCGACCACCGTCATCGCTCAACCGCCATGCTGGAAACGCAACACAGCGATACCCCGAAGAGGTCAGTCGGTGTCTACCGCAGTCTGTATCCTTATGAGTGAGTGTGAACATTCTTTCTTGAATGTACAATCTCATCTTCAGGAAAGGAAAATGATATGAGACTCGAAAAGTCTGACATCAACGCCGAAGGTTGGCTAGTTGGCAGAACGAGAAACAGTTGGTTTTGAGAGAACGTCTAGGTCTCTGAATCCGTTGAATTGCAAGCAGGAAAATATAGGTCGCTGAAGTCGAACCGATCCGGGCGCGGACTGTAACGCACAGCTTCATGCAGTGCCCCGGTCAGCCGCTGTGAACCGTGGTTGGACTCTTAAGCTGGTGAACGCGCACACATGCTCACCAGCTATAGCAGAAATCAAAATGAGGCAGCCTGTCCGTAGGCGGCCTCGATGCGCTTCAGGCACTTCTTGCGGTAGTAGCTGATCATCTTGCGCTCCTTCTCATCGCGAGCGAACTTGCGAACATGTGCGCAGGTCGTCAGCGTGTAGAGCGCGAACAGCGCCAGCGGCTTGTCTTCGTAGTGCTCGACGACCCGCAGATACGGCTCCACCTCGCCCGATTCGAGGCGGTCGCGCCAGCTGCGCGGCGGACGCGGTGCGTAGTCCTTCAGCAGATGCTGCAGACGGGCGCGGATCGTGCTCATGCGCTCGTAGACCTGGGTGTGCGCCAGATTGTGCGCGCGCAGCGCTGCCTGCGACTCGACGCTGGTGGTCAGGATGTAGAGTGCGACCAGCCCCTTGATGTCGTCGGCGTAGTCTTCGGCGATGGTCTGCATCGCCTGCGTGATGTCGAGTCGGAAGTCGACGTCAGCTGCCCAGGACGCCCACGGCTCGGCCTGATTCGGCCCACCATAGCCGGAGATGCCGTACTCGTCGACGTCGAGGCCGGAGTCGCACGCGATGTCGGTGAAAGGCAGATACTTGCGGTTCTGCTTGGCGAGCGTCGTCTGCTTGCTGATCGCCAGCGTGCGCCAGGTGGCACTGAGCAGCGAGTCGTTCGCCAACAGCTCCGGTTCGTCGACCAGTCGCTGCCACAGGCGCATCAGGCCGGTCTGGATGCTGTCGGGGATGTCCTGGCCGTACATCCCGAAATGGCTGAGCTTGTTCGCCATCCTGGGCGAGACGTCAGATGCGATCTGCTCAAACGTGAGCTGACCACCCCATCCGGTGGGATAGGTGGCGATACGTGGGAACGGACGAATCTTCGAACGAATATCGAAACGAGCATCGACCTGTGACATGAGGTGCCTCCGCGGCAGGCTGGAATCCGTCCAGCGCGGGTGAGCACAACGCTCAGGCCCGCGGGACGGCGCAGTGGAGGGGACCCGTCACAACAGAAAAGCCGACCCGGATCGGTCGGCTCGTTGGAATTTCAATCTAAGGGAGGCTTTTCAGGCGGCTGGTGCGGTGGTCCTGCTCCGCGGGGAGTAGGGCCAGCGTACCGGTCCGCCGGTGTTTGACGGGGAGGATGCCCGCGCCGTAGGATCGTCCGCGCGGCGTTGTGGGAGGTAGTGGCGACCGTCGCGGCTTGCGTCACAGCGCATATGACGCCCATTTTCCTAAATTTTTCGACCGCCTGCGGCGGTCAAAGAGTGGGGCTAAAAGGACGCTACGCGCCCTTTTTCGGGCTGCGCCCGACCGCCCCCAGCGAACAGATGTTCATAGAGAAGGGGCACGCACACAACACAACCGGAAACCGAAGAGGTAGTTGTAGTGACGGGCGTCAGGATTGCTGAAAAGGCGGGCCGCGGCGCGCGCATTGAAACGATTGCCGTCCCACGACCCACCGCGCAACACACGCCGAGCGTTAGAACGCAAGTTCTCTGCCGCAAAGCCGTCATCCGGTACATCAACCGGGTTCAGGCACCATTCCCACACGTTCCCGCTCATGTCCAGCGCCTCGCACCACGCCGCACCATCCGCGAAGATCCCCACAGCGCTCGTCTGCCTGATGCCCGTCTCACTCGTATTGCCCTTCGCCCGATCGAACTCATTGCCATACGGATACAGCAATCCTTCCGGTCCACGGGCAGCGATCTCCCATTCCTTCTCCGTTGGCAAACGTACCGGCCACCGGTCAATCTCAGCCAGTGTCAGCAACTCCCCCGTCTCTTTCCAGCTCAGCCAGCGCGCAAATGCCATCGCCTGATACCAGTTCACATTATCGCGTGGGTGGTTCATGTACTCAAAAGCCTGTTCGCGCATCGCACGATCTGACTCCTCCGCAGCCAGCCCTTCAAACCAGTCGTAGTCTGCGCTGCCATAGCCGTCACTAGCATCCAGAAATGCCTGAAACTGCCCATACGTGATCGGGTATTTGCTCATCCTGAAGCCGTATTCCAGGGTGTACTGCTCTGCAGGCAACGCTTGAAAGGCCGCTTCATCACCGCCGATGGGATACTCCCCTGCCGGAATCAACGCGCTCCAGGCAATCTCCGGCACGCCATCCACGATGCTGATGCCTTTGCGGTTGTCCAGCGGTTCGCCGCTGCTCAGGCTCAACTGGCCCAACGCCCGGCCCACTGCCGCCCGCGCACGGGGATCAGGATCAGCCTTGAGATCGGTCAGGCGCGGTATCCAGGCTGTGCGTAACTTCAGCAGCGTTTCATCCGGTGGTGGTGTTACGCCGCTGCGCGTGATGCACTGCGCGGCGATTTCCGGCTGAGCCTCTGCCAGCCACAGCACCACATCGGTAGGATCATCGCTGTAGAGGCCCGCCAGCAGAACGGCGGCCTCTTCCCAGTTGGTGCGCTGCCACCAGCGATCCGGTTGCCAGATGTCACTGGCCTGCAAGCGCCCCGCCCCAATTTCGAGATCCATGTACTTCGCCGCGAAATACTCCTGTAGCAGTTGATGCGTGAAGCGCACCTGGTCGCCCACGCTCAGGATGCTCGCGCTCCCTGCCAGGTACAGCCGTCGCTCTCCCAGGACCGCCGCCACATCCGCTCTCGGCAGGACGGTCAGCGCGTTACTGCTATCCGTATCCGCTTCCGCACGTCGTACCTGCATCTCATAGGCGACCTTTGCCAGGCCATCCGTCAGCGGCGCGTGATCGTCATCGGGGATGCCTTCGCGTTCCAGCAGCGTCTCCACGAACTTCGCGAACAACTGGCCGCGATTATCCGGCAGTTGGCCCTCATCGGCGTAGACGCTGGTCAGCATCAGCAGCATGTAGGGATTGCGAGCGAGGACCATCAAGCCAGATGGTTTTTCGCGTTCGCTGAGCCATTGCTGCCAATGAGCGTTCTCGTCCCAACGATAGCCCCAGGTTACGCCCTCTGTCAGTTGCTCAGCGATCCAGAACACGCGCTCGGGGTCATCCAGTTTGTCGCCGATGTCATTTATGAAGCGGCGATGCCAGTTCGCGGCACTCTCCCCCGCCAGCTTCCAGAACAGGTCATCGCCCTTTACTTCCCCCAGGTAGCGCCCGACGAACTCGCGAATGCGGATCGGGTCCAGCGGCGTGATGTTGACCTTGTCGAAGCCCAGGTCAATCGTGTAATCCAACTCGCGACAGGAGACGACCGCCAGCAGCTCCGGATACCGCCCCACGAAGTCGCGCACCTGCGGGTATTTCGTCGGGTGCTGGCTGGCGGGCAACTCGTTCAGGCCATCCAGCAGCAGTGCGGCGCGCTTCTCGTCAAGTAACCTGTTCAGATGCGCGCCCAGATCACCCAGTTGCGAGGCGATGAACGCCTGCAGTGATTGGTCAGGGTCCGTCCATTTGCCCAGGCGGATCAGCAGTGGAACGGGCGCAGCACGGTCTTTCAGCGCCTGCTCGACCAGATCCGCCGCCAGCTTCCAGATGGTCGTCGTCTTACCGCCGCCGGGTTCGCCCAACAGCACACAGCGACGTATACGCTGTATCTCATCGACGGCGTTTTCAAAGCGGCGCGTCTCCTGCGGCAGATCGCGCTCGCGGCCCATGGGCAGCAGCTCGAAGACGGCGCGCATCTCGGCATTGCGCTGCATCTCAGCGTTACGCTGCACCTGGGCCGTGCCGCCCATCGGCGTGTACTTCTCCGTGTTGAGCAGTTCTTCAAGCTGTAGGCGTTTCAGATACGCCAGCTCCGCCTTACGTACATTCTCCGCCGGTGGTACGCGGATTATGCTCGCTCGCGGTGCTGTTTCAAGCTGATCTTCGCTTTCAGCGCCATCTTCATCACTATCAGCGGCAGGCAGTGCGGGGCTGGGCAGCGCGGTGATGAGTCGCTGCACATTCTGCTCGTAGTCTTCAAATAGCGGGATTGCCTGCAGGTCGCCAAAGTAGTAAGGCAGCGTACACTGTTCAATCCAGACCGGGAAGATCGGACGGTGATTGTTGTCTGCCCAGATGAATTCTCGGCGCACCCACTTGCTCTTGTTGGCCGCTTCGCTCACCAGGCTCACCATGGCATACGACTGAATCAACCCTTCATTGATGGATTCGATCCAGTCATCGTCTCCCTTGATCTCACTTTTGTCAATCCAGCAGGCGAAACCAGCAGCCTGCAGATCCTCGATCAGTTTCAGCGCGAATGGGCGGTCCTGGCTCGAATAACTGATGAAGACGGTCGGTGTGCGTTCATCGCGGGGGGTGTCGATGCTCTGCGGTGGCGTTGTTACGGGCGCGGCAGGAGATGCTGCCTTCGATGGCGTCGGCGTTGGCTTCTCTTCCGCACAGAGGGCGTTGACGATGGCGTTCAGCGCGTCGATCTCAGCATGTTTGTCTATGCCACAGTCATAACGCGCCGTCTCCAGCAGCCGTGCCAGCGCATGCTCACCGTCCGATAAGCAGCGGTGGTCGAGCAGCTTCTTGATACAGCGTATGGCGAACACCTTCGGCGCGCCGCTGCGATCGATGCTGTACAACAGTGGATCATAGACATAGAAAGCTTCTGTCAGCAGTGCTTCGCGTTCCGCTTCCGTCTCGACCAGCGGCAAGATGATCTGGCGCGCGCGGGGCAGTAAATCCGGTGGAATCTGTGCTGGCATGGGTCCCTCGTCACGTCTGGCGATGTACTAAAGAATTATACCCATCGATGCTAATTCGAAACAAACATTACAGGCACATGTGGTGATTTCACGCTACACTATGAGCAGTTTCCAGCGCAACGTACACAGGCTGCCCTATGAACAAATCACTGTTCGACCGCATCGTTCAGCAACTGCTGCCCGAAATGGGCGATACCGGCGCGCGCAAAGCACTGATTGAGAGTGCGTTGTTCGAATCGCCTGTGCTCGCTCACATCGAGTGGTCGGGCGCGGCGAAAGTCTTCACGGTGCGCGTGATCAAGCGGCTGTACGACTACGATCCCAGTGCATTGACTGCCCTGCTCACCGAACTCAAGACGCAGGTCGGCAGTACACGTCAAGCAGAAATCGATCAACTGATACGGGAATTGACCTCACCTACATCCAATGCGAAAGGACACAAAACGATGGAACCTGCAATCCTGATTGCTTTTCTCATTGAAGTGGGTCGCTGGGCCAAGAGCGAACTCAGCGAGCGCTGGAAGCTGCGCCGCGATCAGCAGGAAGCCGATCTGACAAAAGCGGCAGAAGCCGAAGCGACGTTGCCCACGCAGATTGAGAGCATCGTCCAGGAGAAAAGCCCGCGTGATGTGGAGCGGATCATGACATTGATAGAGCGCAAGCGCGATGCCATCTTCCGCGCGCGCAGCGCGAAGCTTGCCGATCGCGAAGAGTATGATGCCCAGCGACTGATGAAAGCGGCGTTCGAGCAGCGCGAAGCTGAACACAACAAGACTATCAAACAGATGCTGAATGAAATTGAAGACGATTTGCAGGAATTGGGCTTTGAGGTGGAGCGTGAATCGGTATGAGTGATTGTCACGACTTGATCGACAAGCTGCGCGAGGAGATTAACCGCTGTAAGGCGGCCAAACTCGACAGCCGAAAAGAATACGATATGGGCACGCTGCCGCTGGCATCGCTTAATACGCGCCTGACTGAGTACGACAAACGTATCGCTGAGGCGCGGACTGAGCTACACGCAGCACTCGCGGAGTGTGGTCCCGCAGAAGCCCCCGATGTAGCACCAGATGAGGCAGACGGCCCCCTTACTTCGGATCACGATGAAACCTGGGATGTATTCATCTCGTATCAACGGGATGCTGAGGCCCAGGCACGTGAGATCTACACCCGGCTAACAGCCGACGGATTCCGGGTGTGGCAAGATGTGAACAACATCCGCCATACAGCACGCTGGTCACAATCTGTGGATGGGGCGCTGCGGGGTTCAGAGCGTCTGATCCTGCTGATGACGCCACAAGCCATGAAATCAGGCGAAGCCTTCAACGAGTGGTTCTACTTCTACAACAAAAAGAAGCCGATCCACTGCCTGATGCTGGAAACGTGTGATCCCCACTATCAGCTGCTGCCGTATCAGTACATTGACTGGCGCGAGGCGACGAAACGAGACTGGGTGCGCTTGATGCGAGAGCTGCGCGCTGATTTCGATCAACCGACGGCGATTACGCCCTCCCCCATCGTGAGTGCGCCATCAGAGCCAGCACCTCCAGGAGTTGCCCCCGCGGAGTCATCAGCGACCAAACTGTCGCCTTTCGCGGACCTGCTGGAAGCCGCCCGCGATCCTGAAAGCCGCATCGCGCTCACCGCTGACCAGATCAAACAGCTTGCCGAACACAAACCGCTTGATCTGGCGGAATACCGGTTAGGCCGCATTGCCGAATGGAGCCAGCCGCGTTACGCGCTGGATAATCGCTTTGTTAATCTGACGCTGCTACTGGATAAAGGCGAAGACGCGCAACAACGCTGGCAGAACGCCGAAGAAGCCCGCTTCAACGATCTGCGCGATGTGCTGGCAGCCGTCCCGGACCCGGCCTTTGTCGTGTTGGGTGCGCCGGGTTCGGGCAAGTCGACGTTGTTACGCCGCTTCCAGATGGACCACAGCCTGGACCAGCTTCGCGCCGATGGCGATCAGGTGACGTTCTTCATCCAGTTGAACGCCTATCGCGGGGCGGACGACCCGCGCCGATGGTTGAATGACCGCTGGCAGGAGCGTTACCCGGATTTGCCTGCGTTGGATGAGTACCTGCGGGGTGGACGTGTGATTCTGCTGCTGGATGCGCTCAACGAGATGCCGCACCGGAACACCGCCGAATATCATGAGAAGGTGGCGGCATGGCGCACCTTCACACAGGAGATCGTCGCGCAGGGCAATCAGGCCATCTACTCGTGCCGCACGCTGGATTACAGCGCCCTGTTGAGCAGCAAAGAACTGCGCGTGCCGCAGATCGAAGTGCAGCCGATGAGCACCGAACAAGTGCGCGAATTCATCACCGTGTACAGCCCGACCCACGCCGACATCATCTGGCGCGACGTGGAAGGCACACCACAATTTGACCTGTTCCGCACGCCAATCTACCTGAAGCTGCTGCTGGATCAGGTCGAGCGCACCCAGCAGGTGCCGAAGGGCAAGGCGCAGTTGTTCACGCAGTTTGTGCGCCAGCAGATCACCCGTAACCTCGACCATCCTCTGCTGGCACCTGATGGCCTGCTCAGTGAACGTGACCACCGGCGACTCACACAGGATGCCTGGAAAACACCGTTTGAACTGCCGGAGCGTGGCTTGCTCATCCCTAACTTGAGTATGCTGGCCTTCGCCATGCAGGAAAAGGGCCTGGAAACCGAGGGCGCACTGGTTCGTATCGACTTTGACGACGCCTGCGACCTGTTGGACGGCGGCCGTGATGAGGACATCCTCAAGGCGGGTGTGGCCCTGACCGTGCTGGATGAAGACATCGCCCGCGAGGAAATCACCTTCTTTCATCAGCTACTACAGGAGTTCTTTGCGGCGCGGCAACTGTCACAGGAGCCGAACCCGGCGCTGATCGATGTGAAATGGCGTGTGGATGAGGTATCACCCACACTGGATGAGGTGCTGGCGACCTTAGCCGATGGCGACCCGCTGCCGCCTCTGCCCCAGACCGGCTGGGAGGAGACAACGCTAACCGCCGCACCGATGGCACGCGACCCCAACGCCTTCATCCGCGACCTGATGTCCCATAACCTGCCGCTGGCGGCGCGTTGTGCCGCCTCACCGGAGATCACACTCGACCTGGACCTGAAGCGCGAGCTGCAACAGGCACTCATCGCTCGTTCGCAGGACTTCGCCAACGCCGACCTACGTGCCCGCATCGCGGCGGGGCTGGCCCTGGGTGAACTGGGCGACCCGCGCTTTGAGCGCAAAACCGGGCCGCACGGCGAATACCTGCTGCCACCGATGATAACGATACCCGCCGGAACCTACCCGATGGGCGACGACGACAGCCAGTACAACGACGAGAAACCCGCCCACACCGTCACGCTGGATAGCTTCGAGATCGGAAAGTTTCCCGTAACGAATGCCGAGTATGCGCTGTTTATGGCGGCGGGCGGCTACGAGGACGAACAGTGGTGGGATACCGACGAAGCACTGGCCTGGCTGCGCGGCGAGGGTAGCACCGACGGGCAGAAAGCTAGCTGGCGGGATACACGTGCCACATTACAAAGCATGTCTGAGCAGGACATACAAAACCTTGTGCCAGATCGCATTACGTCTGAACAGGCGAATACTTTTATCACAGTTCGTAATTGGACGGATGAACGGTTTGAACAACAACTTGATGAATTGTTCCCCTCTGGTCAAATATACCGCCAGCCAGAGTATTGGGACGACACCCGCTTCAACCGTCCTACACAGCCCGTTGTCGGGGTAACATGGTTCGAGGCACGCGCCTACTGTAACTGGCTGTCCGCAAATGCCCTCACCCCCGGCCCCTCTCCCGAAGGGCGAGGGGAGAAAATCTATACCCTGCCGAGCGAAGCGCAGTTTGAAGCCGCCGCACGCGGCACAGAGGGGCGCGACTACCCCTATGGCAGTCCGTTTGATGCGTCGCGGAGCAACACCTTCGAGAGCCACATCCGGCGTACCACGCCGATAGGGATTTTCGACAACGCCACGCCAGAGGGCGCGTTTGATCTGACGGGCAACGCCTACACCTGGACCAGCACCCTGCTGCGCGACTACCCCTACGACCCGGCGGACGGGCGCGAGGCGACGGCCAACCCGCCGGACGCTCGGCGTGTGTTGCGCGGTGGGTCGTGGCACGACGCTCATCACGGTGCGCGCGCCGCGTGCCGCAGTAGCAGCAGTCCAGGCTTCCGGTACTACTACGACGGTTTCCGGTTGTGTTGTGTGCGTGCCCGGCAGGCGAACACATAGGTTCGCCCCTACGGGACGTGGGGATTAGCGATTGAAGCGGTCGCGGTGCCAGGTTGCGGGGTTCGCGCGGATGTAGCGGCGGACGCGGTCCAGGTGGGTGGCATCCCGCACGATGTGGTCATGATAACTGCGCTGCCACAGTTTGCCAGGGAACCGGGGCCAGCCGTCCTCTTTGACGCCGCGGATATAGGCGTTGGTGGTCATGGTCTTGTACCAGCGCATCACATCCGGCAGTGCGACGGTCCCTGATTGGGTGAACACCAGCAGCCCGTGGATGTGATTGGGCATCACGACGAACGCATCTAAGGTCACGGTGGGGTGCTTGTGCGCGATTTCGCGCCACCAGTGGATGAGCATCTCGCCCGCAGGGGTGGTGTGCATCACGCCATCGTGGATGTCTCCAAAGAGGGACAGGCCGTGCTGCGTGCGGATGGTCACGAAGTATGTGCCAGCAGCCGAGTAATCGTGTTCTGGTTTGCGCGGCGCGCGATGGTGGGTGTCACTGGGCATGGCGTCGTCTGTAGGATTATGGGATCAACGGTCCGCGGCGAGTAGAGACGGGGCTACGTCCCCGTCTGCAGGGCACGCACACAACACAACCGGAAACCGCGGCCGTGGCGACGGGAGCCTGGAAAGTTGAGACCGCGGTACGCGGCGCGCGCAAGGTAAGGATCGTCGTGCCACGACCCACCGCGCAACACACGCCAAGCGTCAGAACGCAAGTTCTCATCCGCCGCTCTCAATTTGGGATTCTCGTCGTCCGTCAGGCACCACTCCCAGACGTTGCCGCTCATATCCAGCACGCCTTCCGGCGATGCCCCATTCGGGAAGATCCCCACAGCGCTCGTCTGCCCAATGCCAGTTTCACGGGTGTTACCCCTGGTGGCGTCAAACTTGCCTTCATAAGGATATTCGCGCCCTTCCGTGCCGCGCGCGGTGCGTTCCCACTCATATTCCGTCGGCAACCGCACTGCCCACTTCTCAATCGCGCTCAGATCATGCCCGCCACCCAGCCGCCACGACAACCAGCGGCAGAAAGCCATCGCATCGTACCAGCTCACCCGCTCACGCGGATGGTTCCAGTATTTAAATATCTGGTCACCGGGCGCGGCGTTGTGGCCATCCGGGATGGCCAGCCCTGCCCACCAGCGCAGGTCATTGAAGCCCTCACTGTCATCGATGAACGCCTGGAACTGTGCGTAAGTCACCGGGTAGCGGCTGATCTGGAAACCATAATCCAGTGTCATTTTGCCATCCTGGTAAGTAAACTCACCGGCGGGGATCGTCACCCAGTCTATTTCGGGCAGCATCACGCCATCGCGCACGATGACCGATACGCCCTTGCGGTTATCCAGGTTGGTCAGCCCAAGCGCCCGTCCAACGGCGGCGCGGGCTTGGGGGTTGGGTTCGTGTTGAACATCGGTCAGGCGTGAAATCCATTCATCACGGAGTTTTTCGCGGGTTGAATCCGCTAGTTTCGCGCCACTACGCGTCACACACAACGCCGCGACTTCGGGGTTGGCAGCGTTCGCCCAATCGACCACGTTCGTACAATCATCGCTGTAGAGCCCCGCCAGCAGGATGACCGCTTCTTCCCAGTTGGTGCGCTCCCACCAGCTTTCCGGTTTCCAGATGTCGCTGGCGTGTAGTTGCCCCGCTTGGATCTCGCGGTCGATGTACTGCGCCGCGAAATACTCCTGCAGCAGTTGATGCGTGAAGCGCACATCATCACCGCTGTTCAAAATGCTGGTACTGACAGCCAGGTACAGCAGACGGTCATTGAGAATCTCACGTACTCGCATCAGTGGCAAGGAGGTTCCGGCGCTGCTCTCGCCATCCTCAGGCGTCCCTGCACGCTGCATCTGCATCTCGAAAGCCACCTGCTGCAAGCCATCCAGCAGCGCGCGTCCCTCATCAGAAAGTGTGACCGCTTTTGTCTTCTCATTAATGTGCGCCAGCTTCTCGCGCTCCAACAGCACGTCTACAAACTGGGCAAACAACTGCCCACGATTGGTCGGCAGCACACCCTTGAACTGAATGTAGACATCCAGCAGCATCCGCAGCATGTAGGGGTTGCTGGCGAGCCGCATAATGGAGGCAGGATTCAGGACATGCTCGCGCCACAGACGATCATCCGAGCCGCTTGTAATACCATAGACGTTCGGATTCTCTCGCGGGATGTCTGGCGCATCCCAGAACAACTTCAGATCAGCACCTGCCTGTTCCCACTTTTCCCAGACTGCCCTGATTTGTTCTCCGCCTGCCAACTTCCAGAAGAAAACATCACCGCGCTCATCGCTGTGCAGTGCGCGCCGGGCAAAATCACGGATACGCAGTGGGTCTAATGGACGGATCAGTACCTTGTTCAGGTGTAGGCTAATCGGGTAATCGGCCTCACGGCAGGTCACGACGGCGCGCACGTCTGGCTGCTGTTTGATAAACTGCTCCACCTGCGGGTACTTGTCCCGGCGCTGGTTCGCGGGGAACTCGTTCAGACCGTCGAACAACAGCACAGCACGCTGCGCCGCTAGCAGTTCATCGAGGTGCTGGCCCAGCTCACCCAACGACTCACGCACAAAATCCTCGAACGATTGCGTCGGGTCGTCCCAGTTGCCCAGCTTGACCAACAGCGGCAGCGGCGCTTTCGGGTCGTTCAATGCGGCGGTGTAAAGCGGCTTGGCGATAGCACGCAACGTGTGCGTCTTACCCGCGCCGGGGTCGCCAAGCACAACAACCCGCCGCAGCTCACTGATTTTGCTTACCGCGTCAGTAAAGGCCTCCGGCGGGGCAACGGCGTCTTCGCTGCCATGGTGCACATCACGGATCACCGCGAATTCCTGCTTCATCGCCAGCGCTTCCCAGGCATCGGGCTGCTCACGGTATGTCTGCGCTACGCCACCCAGAGCAGCATATTCAGCAAGTTCGAACTTCTCCAACCGGAAATCGTCGAAACGCAGGCGATCGAGGTAGGCCAGCTCGTGTTCCCGCCGCGACACAATACGCGGGCCCGTAGTCGCATCCGCCGTATCGGGTGCGGTCGGCAGCGCATCCAACAAACCAGCAAGAGCCTCGGCATATGGCAGCGCATCAAATCGTATCCCCTGGAATCGATGCAGCCCGAAGAAACGATCGTCGTTAGTGACATCCTCCAGCAAAACGGGGATGATCAGCTTTTTGCGCGTGCGCGCCCACTGGATCTCATCCCAGACGTATTCACTCTGCAGCGCCCTATGTGTGCAGACCACAACGAGCGCATATGACTGATTAATGCCGTCACAAATGGCGCGCTGCCAATCGGCACCCCCCTTGATCGCACTCGTATCGATCCAGCACGCATGCCCTGTCGCATTGAGATCAGCAATCAGCTTTTGCGCAAAGGTATCATCCGCATGGCTGTAGCTGATGAATACGGTTGGACCACGTTCGCTGATCGGTGTCGCGAGGGTCTGCACACCCTGTGCTGGCGGCTGCGTCGCGGCATCACTATCTGTTGATGCCGATGTCGACTCAGCGCACATTTTGTCAGCCAGCGTAACCAGATCATCAATCTCAGCGTGCTTATCAATGCCGCAGTACATCCGCGCTGCCCCGAGCAGTTGGCTGAGTGCATGGGTCTCTTCAGTCACACAGCCGTAGTCGATCAGCTTGCGAATACACTGCGTAGTGAATGCCATCGCTGTGCCTTCACGCTTGATGAGGTGATACAAGCGCGAATCAGGCAACAGGTAGAAGGCATCCGTCAGCAACGCCTCACGCTCATCTTCTGTCGCGACTAATGGCAGGAGAATCTGACGGGCACGCGGAAGTATTTGCGAACGATCAGGTTGTGTCTCAGCTGGCATATGCAACTCTACATATAACTCTGTTTATCGCTGAATTATACTCATTCGGGCGGCATTTGCTCGCATTCTCAACGTGAACTATCACTGGCACATTTGTCGTGCACCACTGCCGGAAGGCATCAGACTCAGTTAGACAAAGTCAATCTTCTTGCCAGTAGAAATCTGCACTGTGCAGCGAGGCAGCAACACTTCAAGCATTAATCTCAGAAGATTCAGCAAGATATGTTAACTATCTGCAGTTACTGCAGTTATGTGTTCCCTGACGTGCCACTAAAGACATGGTTGTTTTCAACGCGTAGCTCACCTTTGTAAATCATGTGATCCACAAGAGATGTGATGTGCTCAGAAGTTCTTTTCGTTACTCGCGAGATGCCCAGGCTATAGCACGTCTTCTGGATTAGCTCCTCACGTTGAATACCTAGGGTTTTTCTAGCAGTCTCCATAATTACGAGACGTATTTCGCCGTCATAAATATGCTCAATTCTTCGAAGACTCGCTTCTACCACACGCCTGTCACGCGGAATGATCTTGTTTCCAGGATGTAGTATGAATTTATTTCTCACCTTCAGGCTGCCTCGGGCACTCATTGTATTGATGGCCGCCCTCAATCTATCTTTGACCTTGCCAGTTATTCGCAAAAAGCCTAATGCCCCAGCAACCCGTTTTATGGCCTCATCCACATGAATAGGGCCTTCAGACTTTGCCAACTGGTTAAAAAGACGGTGTATTATGTGGAACGGGACTTGATCGATGTCAGAGTATGCGAACTGCTGCAAGGGCGCATGTTCGTAAGGTGGTAGCGACACTAGCCCACCATTGCTCGGTATTACAAATTCACTTCTTTCATCTCTATTGATCAGAGTTGGTCGCGCCTGGCTTGTCTGCTTTTTTTTTACTTCTTCGGGATCAACCCTTCTCATTTTTGCCTGTTCAATTGCCTGCTGTAAACGTGCAAACGCACGCTCTTGATTGTGGAACCAATCAGTACTCCATATACGGTGGATCATCCAGCCTTTGCTTTCAAGCACATACTGTCTCAGACGGTCGCGTTCACGCGCTGAGGCAGAGCTATGGTAACTGGCACCGTCACATTCAATGCCAAGCAGATACTGTCCTGGCCATTTATCATCTTTGATGGCCAGATCAATAAAATATCCTGCGGTGCCAACCTGATGATGTACTTCATACCCTTGATCCTTGAGCCGTTGAGCGACTGCCTGTTCAAACTCAGAATCAGCACCTCTACCAGTTGGCCGTGGTATGTCCAACTCGCCCGTTTCAGCATATTTCAGGTAAGCATGCAACGCTTTTACGCCTAACGAATTCGTTTGATCAGGGTTGATGTGGAAATATCTCATGTTTGTGAAAACCTCACATCGAATCCTGGCACGCGTAATGAAAACGTTGAGCCGTCTCTCTCCCCCATCCTTATTCAAAGGGCCAAAATTGTGGCTCAGCTTTCCATTAGCTTGAAGACCATAGCCAATGCTGATGAAGATGACATCACGCTCATCTCCTTGGACATTTTCGAGATTCTTGATAAAGAAAGGTTCAGATGGGTGCAGATTGAAAAACTCCTCAGTCTCCGTTCTTTGATTTCTCTGTATCTCCAGTTCTTCAATGATAGCTTGTGCCTGAGACTGACTAAATGCGGCAACACCCAACGATAGTTCCGGGGAAGTCCTAGCATGTTCCAGCACTGCTTCCGCAACCATCCGAGCTTCTTGGCGATTGCAGCTTTTGCCTTCCCCAGGTTCATAATATGCGTTAGGCAAATACCGATATTTCAACCCTAGTTTGTCCGACCTTTCAACTGGGCTTGGAAATATGAGCAACCTGTTGTCGTAGAACTTGTGGTTCGAAGTTGCAATCAGAGATTCATGACGGCTGCGGTAGTGCCACCGGAGCATCTGTTCCTTGGCGCCCTGAGCTTTGAACAGACTCAAAATACTTTCCGTGTATGAGGTGAACGCGTCCTCATCCTCATTTTCAAAGTAAGAATCGAAGAAGCTCGTTGGGGGTAATTGTTTACTATCGCCGACAACAACGACTTGCTTGGCACGTGCGATTGCGCCAAGCGCTTCTGACGGCTGGATCTGGCTGGCCTCATCAAACACCACTAGATCGAAACTGATTGACTCAGGAGGTAGATAAGCAGCGACAGACAACGGGCTCATCATGAAGACAGGCTTTATCGCTTGGATCGCCTGTCCAGCTTCCTGCACGAGTCGGCGGATGGGCTTGTGTCGTCGCTTCTTTTCAAACTCATGACGCAACACACCCACCTGACCGCTATGCAGCGAGACACTTGATAGCTTCTGGAAATGCCTTTTTAAAAGGGTTATCTGATTAATCTGAAAGATGTTCTTGTCCGACTCTTTGAATTCGCCAACACGCCGCTCATGCGATTCACGATTGAACTGGGCAAGTTCCTGATGGATTTTATAAGCTCGCTCGATGATCCGTTCATAGCGATTACGCTCAAAGAGGAGTAGCAAATAATCGGGAGCACCCTCCCAGGTCTCCACCAAGCTCAATAGAGTTTGAAGCCCCAGTTCCTCAAGCTTGGATCGACTTTGATTGTAGGCAACGATATCTGATACCTTATCAATATGCCTTGCCCACCTTGCCAACATTCTCCTCTGTTCATCGAAAGGCTGGTGAGGCAATCCAACAGAATTCTGATACCGTTCTTCGAGTTTCACTCCAACGGCTTTGAAGGCAGCATTCAGATGATATCGGTATTTATCCAGGCTTGCACGCAGCTTACGAGCTCGTGTTGCGAGCGACTCCGCATCCTGCAAATGACTAATTGATCGTATATGCTGTTGGCTCACTCTTTTTTCAACGTAGGCACTCTGAATCTTAAGAGCAATTCTGCCTATCTCTTCAAGCGTGTCCCATTCTGATTCTGTGCCAGACCAATTCGACTTGAACAGTTCTCGTCCTAACGCGTCTTGTCGCTCAATCTCACCAGCCAGCGTCCGAACACGTTGTACTTCACGAACAATCCTTATTTGTTTCTTGGTATCAAGCGCATTCTGATCTACGAACAGGGAGTTCATAGTGGCCATTGCATTTCGGTAACCAGGATTTAGACCTCGAAGCACGCTTGGTAGCGCCTCTAGCTTAGTCAACAATGTGCCAAGGTCCTCTTCCCAAGCGTGCGGGGCAAGAAGGTTTTCGTACTTTTGTTTGGTTTGCTGGTACATCCGTCCGTTCTTGAGCAACTCAACTATTTGGGCCTTGGATTCCAGCCATTTAGGCGAATCCCATGCGATATCTACGGGCAATGCTAAGTCGACAAACATCTCTGCAAAGGCAGCAAGCACATTCGTCTCAGTGATGGTCGAGGGCTGCGGAACGGATAAGTATTCTGCAAGTTCAGTGGCAGACTGAATTAGTTTCATAAGACCGGAGAATGCTCTTTTACTGGCCTGAAATATCTCTTCCTTAACACGAGGGGTCTGGATGCTTAAACGTGATCCCCAGAATGCATGCATAGATGGTAAGCCGATATTCTTCAGATTCCTCTGAAGCTCTTCGACAGCCCGATATCTTTCGAGATACTCAGAGGATGTCCAGTTTTCGGCTTGGGCAGATTTCCAAAATGGTAGTGACACCCCTTGCAGATTTGAGTCAATTCGCAATAAGTGACCATATGCTTGGTAAGGCGTTACTCCTGTTTGGCCAACTGGTTCATTGAGAGCAGAAGCATAAGCGTTTAATTGGTCTCTTACGTTTTGCAAGATTGATGGATCATCATTGATGTACCCAGATTCAATATCCCCAAGATTAAGCGTGCGTTGAAGTTCGTCCAAGAAAAAACGTTTGTTAGCTTTATTGCTATGCAGCGGTAGACAGAGTTCACCGATGGATACATCGTCGAGCCGTCGCTTAACAACCTCAAGAGCAGCCATCTTTTCGGCAACGAAGAGAACTTTCTTCCCATCGCCAACAAACTCAGCAATGATGTTGGCAATTGTTTGAGATTTTCCTGTTCCGGGTGGCCCTTGTATGACAAGGTTGTCACCTCGCTTCGCCAGCAGTATTGCTTGAGCTTGCGAACTATCTGCGTCCAATATGTGTGAATTCTTGCCAACAGACAAATACTCATCAATAACATGGTTCGTGAATGTCTCGACTTGATTAGATAATTGCGAGCTGAAACTTTCACTCAGTAGTTTTGATAGTACCGGGTGTTCTTCAAGTGCTTGTGCTGGCCAATGGTCGGGATCGAGATCCTTGTACATGAGATACTTGGTGTAAGAAAAGAAGCTCAATACAACAGTATCGGGATCAATTTTCCAGCGAGGCTGGGCGGCGATCCGCTGGTTATACTCTTCGAAATACTTGCTAACGTTGAAGTCAAGCTCGTCTTGATTCTCATCGAGCTGAGGTTCTGGAACATCGATTCGAAAATCAGAATACAGTTTTGCCTTTAGTGACAGATTGCCCCCGATGCCATCCCCTGTGTAACGCATCTGAAAAGGAGAGTTGACAGAGTTTCTCTCGAGTTCAACTGGGATCAGGAGGAGAGGCGCTTTGCGTTCAGTCTCTGAATCCTCAGATTCGAACCATTTCAGCATTCCAAGAGCGATGAACAGAACGTTAACGCCCTGCTCCTCAATATGAGTGCGGGCATCATAGAATGTCTTTAGGAGGCGCTTCTGTAATTGTCGAGAGGAATACGGTGTCTGCAACAGAGTGTCACTCTTGCCGTTATCATCAAATAGGTCTGTATATTCAGATTGAATAAACCCGTCTTCATCATCCTGATTTGTGTCCGGTGCGAAACTCACGGTTTTGTTTTCGCGAACGAGTGTCTTGTAGACCTCTTTCGGTGACGCATTGATGATCTCCACCCCAGTCGCTTTGCGGAGTCTGAAGTTAACCAAAGAATTGCGCATGCCCTGTTCTATAAGATCTGTGCGAGCTTTTTGGATTTTTTCTCTTACACTTGCCACTGCAATTAGCCTTCGGTTCATACTTCACGGAAGTTTCACCCAACAAGCATTTAAGTATTTTAATCCATAATAGTAAATTGCAATAAATGGGCGTTTAGATCAGGGAATCATCGTTAAGCCCTGAATGAGTATGATACCCGTGTACGATTCAGGGCGTTCCTATGGCCTAAGGGTCTACTTAGGCAATCCTGCTCTGATTTCTACCGTTCACACCGCGTAGCAGAAGATATGATGGAAACCGCCCAGAATAGGATAACGGTGTATGAGACCGCTCGCGAGCGCCGACCGTGTACCATGCATCATGCTTTCTGATATCCGCTGATCAATCCCTTGGTTTCGATGCACTGGGATGCAATAGTCGATATATGCCATCACAACATGGCGCATACGCTCTTCGCTGAATAGCAAAATATTGTCGAGACACGCGCGCCATACGCTACCCAGGAACCGTTCGCAAATCACTTTTGCCCTCGGGTGTGGCGGGGCTACTTAGGCAATCCGCCTTCAATTCCGATATTGAGCCGCGTAAACGCATTTGAAGGATAGTCAGTTGATGGCGATGCAAGACATTCTCAGTGATGAGGTTGTGCTTGTCGCGAGCCACATCGATCATGGTTCCAACAACCAACGACTGCGGGCTGGGGTTTTTGATCCACTCCTTGAAACGGTTTTCGAGTCTTCGCATCACAGCCACGCCATAGAACCTCACCCGCTTGATCAGTTGCTGGAATAACATGATCTCGCTTCCTTGTGTTGTAGATTTGTCCAAAACATGAGGGAGTATATCGGGTTTACGCAACGCGCAGATGCGATGGATTCGCAAAGTAGCCACTACGATGTCATCGTTTAATCTTAATAGTTGATGAGGTTATTTTAGAATACAATTATTGATGTATTTCTTTAACTACTTGTATTAACTAAAGATCTGTGATGATAAAGTTCCTCCATGCTGCGGATATCCACCTAGGATATCGCCAATACAACCACCCAGAGCGTTTCAATGATTTCGGGCTTGCCTTTGAAAAGATCGTAGACTGTGCTGTTGAAGAACAGGTGCAGGTGTGCCTCCTCGCCGGGGATTTATTTCATAAGTCAAGCATCGACCCGGTAACGCTCATCCAAGCTGAATCGCAACTAAGCCGCCTACGTGACCATGATATTGCGACAATTGCCATATCCGGCAATCACGATCGTCCTCGATATGGACAGGCGAAGACCTGGCTTGACTATCTACACGCACGTGAATTGTTGGTTTTGCTCGAAACCAACGACGATGAACGGTTCCTGGTTGAGCAGCAAAGTTACATTGACATTGATGGTGTCCGCTTTATCGGTATGCCCTGGTACGGTGGATCAACCCGGATTGTGCTCGAAGCAATTGCTGATGAAATCCCGCAAATATCGTGGGATGGAATACGGTATAGCGTTTTGATGGCACATACTGGTATTGAGGGGCAGATGCTCGATATGCCCGACATGCTGCGCTATGAGGATGTTGAACCACTACGCGAATACATACAGTATCTTGCACTTGGACATCTTCACAAACCCTATGAAGCACCACCAGATGCGCCCTGGATTTACAATCCTGGTGCTGTCGAAAACAATAGCTTCGATGAAGCACGTTTTAGCGCAAAAGGGGCGTTTATCGTCAGCATTGATGATGACGGCAATGCAAGTGTGAAGAAGCGTGTCATCAAAGGACGACCATTCCGTACAACGGAGTTTTCAATCACGAAATGTGGTGACTTCAATACGCTGATTTACCGTCTGAGAGAAACTCTCGAAGCTGAAAAAGAAGGCTGGCAGGACACTCAGCCACCGGTTGTCAATCTGTTGCTGACAGGCACACTGAAGTTCGATCGGAGCCGTCTGGACATCGAAGGCTTACGGCAACTCGCTCAGGAGTGCCTCGATTGCCTGCTGGTGCGTATCAACACTCGCCTGGATAACATTGAGATTCTGGCTGATTACGATGATGAACTGACCGCTGAACAACTTGAACGCCAGGTTTTTACTGATATTGCTCGTGAGGGTGGTTATGGAGAACGTTCGGAGGAATGGGGACGGTTTCTACGCAGTGTGAAACAGAAGGCTCTGAGTAATGAGTTGCCAGAAAATATCTACCAATCATTATCCGGTTTTCTAGTGAATGATGCGAAGGGAGACGAGTAGTGTTCATCGAGCAAATCACCCTTCAAAACATCAAGAGCTATGGCTCCACTCCTACTACAATCTACTTCAAAGAAGGTATCAATCTCATTGCCGGATCCAATGGAGCTGGCAAATCCACGATATTGGAAGCGATTGGTTTCGTGCTATTCGGTGCGCTGCCATATACGCAAACAGATTTTGCTCGTCGAGGAAAGAATGGGGCAAGCAAGATCACGATTAGATTACATAGTACTTATGACAATCGTGTTTATGATGTTGAGCGTGTCGTTCCCGGACGCTGCCAAGTTATTGATGTGCAAGACCATGTTGATGTAGGCGTTGGCTCGGTAGATGATTTAATGGCATGGTTATGTCAACATCTAAAAGCCGAGGACAATAAGGATTTGGAGGCACTTTTTGAAAATGCTGTAGGCGTACAACAGGGTACGATTACATCTGTTTTCTTAAGCACGCCAGCTTCTCGCAAAGAAACCTTCGACGCGCTCCTGCGTGTCCATGATTTCAAGCGTGCATCGGATCAACTCAATGCAACCAAGAAATATATAACAGACCTCCTGACCGATAATGCGAAGCTGATTGCCAAAAAGGAAGGACAAACCGAGCGCCTTCCCGGTCTCGAAGCGGATGTCAAAGCTGATCATGAAGCCATTGCTGAGAAAGAAGAAAAACTCACCGGCGTATCGGCAGCACTTGACGCATTGAAAAGCACGCTAGAACAACTTGGTGAGCAGAAGAAACAACTTGATGAACTCCATCGGCAGATCGACCAGCTAGACTCTAAAATTGAGCGGCTAAAAGGGTCGGCAGATGGTGCCGAAGCTGAATACGACAAATCACAAGAAGCGCATGATGTCATCACGACAAACGCAGAAGCGCACCGACTGTATCAAGAAGCAGTCGGACGTTTGAAGTCGCTGGAAGAACAAAGAAAAGAACGCGATGATCTGCTTGAAAAAAAGCGCGAAGTCGAGAAACAAATCGCTTCCATAGAGCTACAAATTAACCAGTTTGAAGCAGAACTGGCAAAAGTCGCAAAAGCTGAAGCGCAATTAACTGAACTTGCCCCGCAGGTTGATCGCCAGGAAAAGCTGGACAGCGAATTATTGGATGCAGTTGAACATCAGAAAGAGCGTGATCGTCTTCAGAATAAACTGAACACAGATATCGAGCAGCGTGTCAAACTGGCTGCTGAACTGGAAGACCTCCGAGAACAGGTGGATCAACGCCAGCAGGTAGCTGGGCAGGTCGATTCGATCAGTACCGAACGAGATCAACTCACTACACAGATCGACGCATTCACTGAAAAGTTGTCTGACCTGAAGGCCGCTGTTGAATCTGCTCAACAAGCGTTTAATGATGCATCGACGCAGTTCGAGCAGTATCAGAATCTACAGCAGTCGATTGAACAAAAACAAACTGAACTGGAAAAAGCCGAAGCTGACCGTGTACGTATTGAAAGCGATCTGGCAAAGCGTGAGGAATTAGACGCGCAAATCAGCGATATATATACTGAAATCACCAAAGCGAACGGAGAGAAAGCCACCGCCGAAAACAACCTGCCACGTATCAACCGGGAATTGGCCGAGCTTGAGCAAATGCGTGAAATGGTCAGCGAAGAAGGGGCGGTGTGTCCGGTATGTCGCCGTGATATGGACGGACAGGCTCATGATGAAGCACTGTCATACTATGACGAGCAAGAGCGCAAACTCCACGCAGAGCGAGATGATTCTCAGGCACAGATCGAGCAACTATCGGCATCGTTAGAAGGTTGGGAAGCGGAAAAAACATCACTCGAAAAAGAACGTGATGGTTTGGCGAATCAAGCCGGATTGAAGGCAAAACAGGATCAAATCGCCGCTAGTAAGGGCGAGATAGCCGGTAGTCAGGCTTCCTTGGCGGACTTAGCTGGCGTACCAGAGGCTTATGCCAATGCAGAAACTGCCTTGAATGATGCTCGTACTGCGCTAGATGACTATAACAGCGAGATTGATACGTTGAAGTCTGAGCGCACAGATAAAATCGATGCTATAAGCAAACTGAACGCTCAGGTTGCTACTTTGCCTTCGCCTGATGAACTGAAGCGACGGGAAGGTGAGTATGAGACACTTGACAAGAGTATTGTTCAGACCGAGTCGCGCTTGAACGAACTGGTTGACATTGACAGTGAGGTTCAGCGCGTGGAGAGTGAACTTAATGAGTTGGGTAATCCGCGTGAGAAGCAAGCGGTCGCCCGCAGTACAGCAGAAAAGCGACCATCGCTGGAAGAGAATTTACAAAAGGCGCAGGACGAGCTAGCGACCAGACAGAGTGAACTAGAAGCTGTTCAGGAAGAACTACAGCCCTTCGACAATCTCAACGCTGACCTCGAAGCCACACGAAATCAACGGGATAATACGGCGGATGGTTATCAGCTATATATTGAGAACAAGGCAATTGCTGATCTCCTGGAGGAGCGCGAAGAACGTCTGAACAACCTCCGCGATGAGTTAGCGAATGCAACAGACGATCATGGTAAATTAACGCTACAGCAAAGCGAATTGGCGCAAGGGTTCGATGCCGAGCAATATGAGACTTTGAGCCAAGAGCGCACTGAACTGTCGGAGGAGAAGACACGACTTGCCACCCAAATAGAAGAACTGTCAAAACAGATTGCAGAAACTGAAACGGAAATCGACAATTTACGATCTATCGTCGCTGAAATAGCAGAACTGCAAATCATAGCGGAGCGTATTCAGGAAGAACAGCAGACGTTCGAGTTCGTCAGGCGTAGTATCCGTGATGCGGGTCCACGTATTCGCAAGCGGAAAGTTCAGTTTGTTTCGGAAGTGGCAGCAAACTACTTCAGTGAGATTATCAATGACTTCACAATGCGCCTTGAGTGGAATCCCGACGATTATGGCATTTATATCGAACAGACTGGTGAGATGCGCCCATTCAACGTGTTATCTGGTGGTGAGCAGATGATTGCGGCGCTGTCCGTTCGGCTGGCACTGCTGACCCATATGACACGAATACGCCTGATTTTCCTCGACGAGCCGACGATCAATCTTGACGAAAATCGGCGTATCCAGCTTGCAGAACGACTCAACCAGATCGATGGTCTTCAACAGCTTTTCGTCATCAGCCATGACGACACCTTCATCAGTGGTAGCAATCACATCATCAATGTGATCAAAGAAAATGGTACAAGTCGTGTGGAGACCGGTCATGCCGCTGTATATTGATCGCGTTGGCAGTGTTCTGAGTGAACATAGAGATGCACTGAAGCAGATCGAAGCACAGACACAGCGTGATCTCGATGCGTTGAGGATATCGCTAGAGCAATTCGCCGATATGGATCGTGCTAGTGTTGAACAGGCTATCGCGGAAATCAGCAGACCAGGCGCACGTCCTACTGAGGAACAATCCACACAACCGATGATCGTGCCATTCCAGAATGGCTGGCAGCATCACGACGCAGCGCGTAACTGGGCTATGGAGCAATTACGCGACATCACTACGTTTGCGGCAGATGGCTCTCAGATTACACCAGCACGTGAAATGTCAATCCAGGTTGGTCTGGTACAGATTGGCTGGTTCCTGAATCCCCACTCACACGATGTTACCTATGAAAAAGATGTCGCCGTCGAATTACTGACACCGCGTGACTTCGATGCAGCCGTTGATCGTGATATCCAGCGTGAGGTTGAGTGGCGTCGTTTTAATGGTGAGGTCAGTGCCATTGTTCGCTTTATGGAACACAATAGCGGCAAAGATGCGCTTGCATTCTTCGATGGCTCATTTATTGTGTCGTTCGTCAGTGGAATGCAGCCTGATCGCCAGCAGATGTACACGAATGTTGTGCAATACCTGCTGGACAAATCTGAAGAGACAAGTGTGCCGCTGATCGGGTTCATCGACAATAGCTTTTCTTCGGATGTCGTGACCCTTATTCAACACGCTGTTGGACGCAAACAAATCATCCGCAGTAGTGATGCGCTGCTGCTACGTCCGCAGATGCAATGGGGTGATCGCAGCCGAGTTTACCTTTGCAGTCGCGATGATGAAGTCATAGACAACGATTACTATGAGCAAATCTGTGTGACCTACCTGAAAACAACCCGCGATAATGCTCCAGCACGTCTTGAGTTTCCACGCTGGATGCTGGACGAGAACATCTACGAATGGGCATTGGATGTTGTTCGTGCGGAATGCGTGGTCGGTGTCGGGTATCCATACCCGTTAGAGACGGCTGATGCAACGGCAGTCCTTACGATGGCGGATCGTGAGCGTTTTCAGCGGATGTTCCAGCAATTTGCTGAACGTGAGGAAATCCCTCTGCGATTCAGTCGAAAATCAATGAGCAAACGAGGACGGCGCTAATGTGCATTCTTGGAAAAATCGTTAAGTCCAATTCGCATACCGATTATGTGTGTCAGATCATCGGTCCTGGTGAGGCAGAATATGTGCCTCAAAACACCGATTACGCTTTTGGCACCTTCGTGAAAATCGACTTGAATGATCACGGCGACCGATGCTTAGTGGGATTGATCTACGATACCGTTCTGTTGAATCCGGATTTTGGACGTCTGGGGCCGCGTTTGTCCACAGAGAGCGATCTGCAAATCTTTTCGCCCGATTACCTCAACGAACGCGCGGTTCTTGTTGGCATTTTGGTTGTTGGTCAGATTGTTGATGGTCAGGTTCAGCAGGGAGTGCCGATGCTGGCGGCGACAAATGAAGCGACGGTCAGCCAGCTTGACGACGAAACCATAAAGCAATTCCACAAGAGTGAGAACGGGTTTCAACTCACCTATATGCCCAATCTCATCGGACAAACCGGGTTATTGGCTCGCAATCTGGCACTTGGAATATTACACCAGCTTGGGAGGCTTATGCCTGAAAACCAGGCAATACTGCGGGCAATTACAGATGATCTGAAATGGCAGCTACACATCAACAGTATGAGGGGGCACGCATGAGCGGCATTCTGGCACGAGTAAAGGCGCCAGGTGATCGTCCACACACTTTTCTGATGGTTACACCGGATACAGAGCAGCGCCTGAGACAGGGTGAATTTGTCACTTATCAGGCGAACATTGGCGGTAACGACCAGACTATTTTGGCGAGAATCACTGAGCGTCGCGCAATTCGCCTCTACCCCGATAGTTTTCTTGCTGATCCCACTCTCGATCCCAATGCTATCTCGGCAACTGTTGGCTACAGCGGCTCGATCAGCGATTTAAGCGAACTGACAGCGGAGATCATCGGATACTACGACGAGACTTTCCGCGATTTCATCAACCCAGGTATTCCCCCGCGTGTAGGTACGCCAGTTTCATTAGCTGAGAACCACTATCTCTCCAAGGTACTGAGCCGTGCGGCCTCTGGTGAGACGGGTTCCGCTACCATGGGCTGGTTATCCAGCAGGGCGAAAGACAATGTCAATATTGCAGTGGACATCGATGCCATTACCAGCACACATTTAGCCATAATCGCTAGTACGGGTGCTGGTAAAAGCTACACCGCCAGTGTGTTGGTCGAGGAGATGCTTCACGCTAGGAATAGGGCAGCCGTTCTTATGATTGACCCGCACGGTGAATATGAAACACTGTCCCAAATTGCTAATCACCCGCACTTCAAAACCGACGGTTACCAACCCTCCGTAAGCATCCGTAAACCCGGACAGGTGAAAATTCGTGTTGGCACGCTGCCTATCGGTGATTTTCGCTACCTGCTTCCGAACCTGTCGGATCGTATGGCATATGTGTTGGGCATCGCTTATCGCAAGGTACAGAACCAGAGCCGTCGGAATTTTGATGGTGATGCGACGAGGTGGACAGTCAGTGATATGGAGGCTGCGCTCCAAGATATCGCTGAAGATGACGAAAGCGATTATGGGGCATCGGCTGGAGCGTTGATCTGGCGTTTGAACAGCACCATTCAGGTCGGCGATGAGCGTGTATTCGACAACAATCAGCAGACTCGATTAACCGAACTGCTACGCCCTGGGAATTGCACAGTTATGCAGCTCAATCAGGTCGATCCGCGTGAGCAACAGGTGATTGTTGCCAGCCTGATGCGACGCATTTATCAGGCACGCCTCAAAACAGAGCGCGGGGATGCTGATGAAAACAATGACTACTATCTTCCATATCCGGTGTTCGTGCTGATCGAGGAAGCACATAATTACGCTCCAGCAAATGCTAATGCTGTCAGTACTGGTGTACTGAAACAAGTGCTATCCGAGGGCCGCAAGTTTGGTGTGGGAGTGGGGCTGATAAGTCAACGTCCGGGCAAGCTGGATTCGGATGTCCTGTCACAGTGCAATACTCAATTCTTGCTCCGTATTGTCAATCCGGTTGACCAGGCGCGAGTCGCAGAAAGCGTAGAGAGTATCGGGCGCGATCTTCTGAAAGAGCTGCCAGCGTTGAATAAAGGTCAAGCGATTGTCAGTGGGGTCGCGGTCAACACGCCGGTGATCTGCCAGATTCGTAAGCGATTTACACCACATGGCGGCGAGGGAACACGCGCTTCAACAGCCTGGCAGCAGTATTTCGGTAGTGAGCAGACACAAGCACGCGAACGCAATAGTGCTTTGCCACGTGCTCGTCGACGTAACTAAGCAATCTGGACAGAGGAAATCAACAAGATGCGAATTGCAAAAATCAAGGTGAGAAATTTTCGCTTACTAACTGATCTAACGATGGAGCTAGAGGAAAATTTATCGTTGATTATCGGCAAAAACAATACGGGTAAGACGTCTCTCGTTCATGTTCTTGATAGATTCTTAAATAATCGTGACTTCGCCTTTGAGGACTTTAACGTAAATCTCTGTACCAACTTGATCGATTCCATTGAAGGGGATATCAAAAAAGCAAAGCTAGACCCAATAGATTACAAACCTCACAAAATTAATCTGCAAATATTCATCGAATATTCTGGTAGCGATGATCTCTCACGGATCTCGAGATTTATCATGGATCTAGACCCTGATAAATTTGTTCTACTGTTGTCCTTTGATTATTTGCTCAAATTCGAAAAATACCAAAAGCTGGTTGAAGATTTTAAGTCTCACCATAACAAAATCAATCAGCACAGAAATCAGCACAGAAAAGCTGACTCAACAACGGGAAAAGCAAGATTTCGACGTAAACGGTCACAGCTACGCAAATTAGAAGTCTGTAAGGGGCGTAGGAAAAGAAACCTCCGGAGAGCTAGAAATTCTTCCTCCTTTAAACCTACAGAGAAGTCTATAAACCGAGAAGACATCCACTCATTCATTAAGGAACATCACGCACACTATTTCGAAAGACAACGGATGTCGCTTAATGTTGACGACAATGAACACTCACACGATATAAGTCATGACGATGTGAGGGACATCATTGGAATTCAAATTATAGATGCGAAACGTGATGTGGCTAATACGGAAGGAGCTGCTGGAAAAACCTTATCGAAATTGTCTTCCAAGTATTACAAAACACAGGATAAAAGTGGCCCAAATGATCCGCAAAGTGTAACAGACTTGCAGCTGCAGTTGACCCAAACCGATGCTGACTTAACCCAATTATATTCTAGACTGTTCGAGCCTGTTATAAACAGTGTACGAAAATTTGCACCCGTAACTAATGACGATGAAGCTGAGTTGACGATTCAGTCATTGCTCAGAGAGTCCAGCTTGTTCGAAGAGAATACTTTTGTCAGCTATCAGCACGGTTCATATCGTTTACCCGAAAGCTACAGCGGTTTAGGATATATGAATCTGTTTTCCATTATTTTTGATATTCATATTAAGCTGGGCCATCTTAAGAAAATCTCATCGGCCTCAGATAAACCTGCTGAGATCAATCTACTATGCATAGAAGAGCCAGAGGCTCATACTCATCCGCAAATGCAATATGTATTCATCAAAAACATAAAAGCACTGCTTGATGATGAAGGCCGAAAAGAACTTAAACTTCAGACAATAATGACCACACATTCATCTCATATCGTTTCTCAGAGCGATTTTGATGACATCAAGTATTTCTATCGTGTTGACAAAAACACAGCCAATATCAAAAACATGAAGGATTTAGCAAAAACTTATGCGGATGCAGACAAATTCGCATATCTGAAGAAATATCTGACACTGAATAATTCCGAACTTTTTTTTGCCGATAAGGCTGTTTTCATCGAAGGAACTACCGAGAGAATACTACTACCAACGATGATGCGGATGATCGACAAATACAACGAACATAAAGCTGGATACTTTCCTCTTCTGTCACAAAACGTATCTGTCGTTGAAGTAGGGAATTATGCGCATGTTTTCGATGAATTCTTGAGGTTCCTCGAGATAAAAACTTTAGTGATAACCGATATTGACGCAATTGATAATAGGGGCAGAACATGTGAAGTTCGATCTGGTAGAGGCACTTCAAATGGTTCGTTAAGGCATTACTTCAAAGGTTGTGATTTCGACCATATGAAGTCCTTGCGCCGTGAACAGAAAATCCTGACATGGCAAGAAGATCAGTATGTAAGTGATGAGTATGTAAGTGATGAGTACGGCAAACTGTTCATCGCATTTCAAATTCAAGAGAATGGATATCATGCTAGATCGTTTGAAGATGCTTTTCTAGCCTGTAACAGCAACTTGGACTTCATAGTAAACCACTGCGACGAATTCATCAGCCTGAAAAATCGAGATGAACTTAGAAAAAAGCCAGCGAACTTCTTTGAGATCGCTGAGCAATGTATCGAAAAGAAATCCTCGTTTGCATCGGATATCTTGTATCACACTGATTCAGAATTCACTAGCTGGAGCATCCCAGCATACATCAAGGAGGGGTTAGAATGGCTGGCAGAGTAATAAGCGAACTTATTCAGCACATTGAAGCCCGCCAAAACTTCGTTCTCAGTGGGGGTGCAGGAAGCGGCAAAACACATTCTCTTGTAGAGGTACTAAACTACATATTTAGTAACCATCCCCAGTCAAAAGTTGCATGTATTACATTTACGAATGTCGCAGCAGATGAGATCAAGAAGCGTACCCCCTACAAGAATCTTTGGGTATCAACAATTCATGAGTTTCTTTGGGACAATATTAAAGGCTTTCAAAAAAATCTAAAGACTAGCTTGATTAAGTTACTTGCGGATGAAAATATAGATGACAGATTGAAGATCAAATGCCCCGATGATTTGACTATAGAAACACTACGGGACATCGGGCAAATTCAGTATAAAGAGTTTTACGTTCTTGAGGAGGGTATTATTTCACATGATCATGTGCTCAAACTAGCTCATCATATGTTTGTTACATATCCCCTATTGAGAAAAATATTGAGCGATAAGTTTGATTACATTTTCATCGATGAGTATCAAGATACTGAAAAAATTGTCATTGAAATCTTTCTAGAGCATCTATCTGAAAATGAGAAGCCTATTGTTGGTCTCTTTGGAGACTCGATGCAATCAATCTATGACAATAGAGTAGGAAACTTATATAGCTACGTGACCGATGGAAGTGTAAAAGAGGTTGTGAAGCAAGACAATAATCGTTGTTCAATCAGCGTCATCAATCTTCTGAATAGAATTCGAGATGATATAAAACAAGCGCCAACTAACAACAATGTACAAGGGAGCGCTAGATTTATTTTTTCTTGTTCAGGCAATCTATCAATGACAGGTCTTCAATCTTTAGAGATCTTTAACAATTGGGATTTTGAGCAGAATGGTGAAACCAAACAATTGTTTTTAACTCATAAGCTGATCGCAAATGAACTGAGATTTCCCACCCTAATCAATTTATACTCTAACAATGATAGGCTGCTAAAACCTGAAAACCATGATCCATTGATTGAACATCTCTACAGAATTCATGAGTTGCTTCAGGCATATAATGATCGAAAATTCAATTTTTTTATCAATAAGACTGATTATGTGTTTTCTCGTGCTGAAGACAAAAAACGCTTAAATGAAAGTATCAAACGCCTGCAAGAGGCACAAGAAAAAACGATCAAAGATGTGTTGACTATTGCTGCTGAAATACAGTTAGTCGAAGAAAGTAATCGATTTAAGAAATTCAAAGTAAATCAGGAGAAACAAGATCATTTAGAGGCAGTTTTGAGCGTGTCATATCGAGAATTTACAAGTGTTTTTTCATATATCAATCAATTTACCCCTTTTTCAACGCAACACAACATCAAAGGCGATGAATTCAAGAATGTATTTGTAGCTCTGGATAATGGAAATTGGAGCAAATACAACTTTAAGTATCTTTTTGAAGGTACAGGCAGTGAATCAGTTAGGGAGCGAACTAAAAAGTTATTCTATGTATGTTGTTCTCGAGCCAAAGAAAATCTGGTTGTCTATTACAGTAAACCTAGTGATGCGTCAATTCAACAGGCGAAAGAGTGGTTTGGGGAAGAAAATGTTATAGAGGTAGGTTTATCGTAGAAAAATGACAGCTATATTGTTTTTGCGCTTTGTTGACTTCCATTAAACTCTGCCTGCTACTTAACTGAGGAGGCATTGTTAAGTATTCAGTCTTTTAGAATGTAGTGCCCCCCAAAAGCTGGACACAAAAGTGCCTGTGCTTATTCTAACAGTGGTTGTGGTTGGCGAGCCAACCAATGTTGCTCATATTCAGCCG
>Ga0208477_100148_pt1 | contig 36504 bp, 24 predicted proteins | sample HotLakmasection1_FD_184724 | JGI IMG/M metagenome (GOLD analysis project Ga0208477, IMG submission 184724) | Hypersaline microbial mat communities from Hot Lake, Washington, USA - Section #1 (SPAdes) | ecosystem: Environmental > Aquatic > Non-marine Saline and Alkaline > Hypersaline > Microbial...
CTCCACCCTAAGAAAGCAGGGCATTGATGTATTGGATGCGCTGAGGCAAGTGTTTGCCGGAAATCTCGTGCTTCCAGCTCTTCAACCTAAGTAGTTACGACCTGGCAATGAAAGCCGCCAGGATGGGCAGTTGGGACTGGAATATTCAAACGGGTGAGGTGCACTGGTCTACTAACCTGGAACATCTGTTTGATATGGCTCCCGGCAGTTTTGAGGGGCACTACGAAGCCGTTCGAGCCATGATCTATCCAGAGGACTTGCCCAGGGTTGAGCAGGCGATTCACCGTGCCCTCCACGAACGGGAGGAGTATAACCTTGAATTTCGCTTTGTGAAGCCCGATGGCAGCGTGCGCTGGGCAATGGGACTGGGGCGCGTTTTCTATGATGATGACGGAACACCTGTGATGATGACGGGTGTGGACATGGATATTTCCCACCGAAAACAGGTAGAAGCGGCATTGAGAGCCAGTGAAACCAGATTCCGCGATATGGCAGATAACGCCCCCGTCATGACTTGGGTTACCGACCCAACGGGGGCTTGCACCTACCTCAACCGGGGGTGGTATGACTTCACTGGGCAACTGGAAGCGACGGCTTTAGGGTTTGGCTGGCTGGATGCGGTTCATCCTGAAGACAGTGCATCTGCCAGAGCCGCCTTTTTGAGCGCCAATGAGCGTCATGAACCGTTTCGGTTGGAATATCGGCTGCGCCACCACAGCGGAAACTATCACTGGGCGATCGATTCTGCTCATCCCTGGTTTGAGAATGATGGCGAATTTAAGGGATATATCGGTGCGGTGATTGACATTAGCGATCGCAGGCAAGCCGAAGAAGCTCTCCGCTGTTCTGAGGAACGCTATCGCACATTGTTTAAGTCGATGAATGAGGGCTTTTGCGTTATCGAAATGTTGTTTGACGATCGCAACCAACCCTTCGACTATCGCTTTCTAGAAATCAACCCTGCGTTTGAGCAGCAAACAGGACTGCGACAGGCGGTGGGTAAGACAGCACGGCAACTTCTACCCGACCTGGAACCCCACTGGTTTGAGATTTACGGCAACATCGTTCTCACCGGAGAACCCGCCCGGTTTGAACATGGGTCTGACGTGATGGGCCGCTGGTTCGATGTTTCGGCATTTCGGATAGGCTCCCCCACCGAGCGAAAAGTGGCGATCCTGTTTCAGGAAATTAGTGAGCGAAAACAGACCGAACGAGAACTGCAAGAGAATGCGCTACGCTTTCGGACGCTGACAGACAATATTTCCCAATTTGCCTGGATGGCAAATGAACTGGGCTGGATTTTCTGGTACAACCAGCGCTGGTTCGACTTTACGGGTACGACCCTGGAAGAAATGCAGGGCTGGGGCTGGCAGCGGTTGCATCATCCCGACCATGTGGAGCGCGTTGTCGAAAAAATCAGCCAATGTTTTGCAACAGGTGAAGTCTGGGAAGATACATTTCCCTTGCGAGGAAAAAACGGCGAGTATCGGTGGTTTCTTTCCCGCGCCATTCCTGTCCGTGATGAACAGGGGAGAGTGGTGCGCTGGTTTGGCACAAATACAGATATTACTGAACTTCGAGAAGCCGAAAATGCCCTCCGCCAAAGCGAGGAGCGCTATCGGTGCCTGGCAGAATTAATCCCCCAGTTGGTCTGGATTGCCAATAGCGCAGGTCTGTTGCTGGATGTCAACCAACGCTGGACAGCATTTACCGGTTGTAGTTTGGCACAGGCTCAGGCTCAGGGTTGGGAGGCGGTAGTGCATCCAGATGATTTGCCCATGCTGGTGCAGCAGTGGGCTGAAGCCGCTCAACGGGGCACCTATTACCAGGCAGAAGGTCGGATGCGGCGGAGCGATGGAACCTATCGCTGGTTCTTGCACCAGGCAATTCCGCAACGCAATGAGCAGGGGCAAATTACTAAATGGTTTGGCACGGCGACAGATATTGAGCTGAAGAAACAACTGGAGATAGATCGCGATCGCGTCCTCCTCCAAGAGCATGAAGCACGGGAAGCCGCTGAACGAGCCAACCGCATCAAGGATGAGTTTTTAGCCGTCCTGTCCCACGAGTTGCGTTCTCCGCTCAACCCCATTCTGGGCTGGACGAAACTGCTGCAAGTCCGCAAGTTGGACATGGAGAAAACGGCTGAAGCGCTCAACATCATTGAACGCAACGTTAAGCTGCAAACTCAACTGATTGATGACTTGCTGGATGTGGCGAAGATTCTGCGAGGCAAGCTCAGCCTGACGATGATGCCGATTAACCTGGCGACGACCATTGAATCCGCCATCGAAACCATTAGACAGTCGGCTGAGGACAAGGCGATTGTCCTACACCTTGACTTGCCCAACATTGGTCAGGTGTCGGGAGATGAGGCACGCCTTCAGCAAATTATTTGGAACCTGTTGTCCAATGCCATTAAGTTCACCCCCAGGGGTGGGCTGGTTGAGATCCATCTCAACCGAGTCGCTGCCTGGGCAGAAATTGTAGTGAAGGACACGGGCAAAGGTATCAGCCCTGATTTTCTCCCGCTGATTTTTGAATCGTTTCGACAAGAGGATGCGTCAATTACCCGTAAGTTTGGAGGGTTGGGACTGGGGCTGGCGATTGTCCGGCAGTTGGTCGAAGCGCACAATGGCACCATTATGGCGGAAAGCCCCGGCGAAGGGCATGGAGCCACGTTTACGGTGAAGCTGCCTCTGCTCAATGCTGAACCTGTCGCTCAGCCATCATCCGATGAACTGCCAGAATTAGACCTGGATTTAACGGGTATTCGCATCTTGACCGTAGATGACGATCCTGATGCGCGAGATTTGTTAACGGTGCTGCTCAGCCAATATGGAGCGGAGGTGCTAACCGTCGCGTCTGCACCAGCAGTATTGGCTAATCTGGCGTCCTTTCAGCCGCATGTTTTGGTCAGTGATCTTGGGATGCCTGATACTGACGGCTACTCCTTGATCCGACAGGTGCGTGTCCTGCCCGCGAGCAAAGGTGGACGGGTGCCTGCGATCGCACTCACAGCTTATGTGAGAGACGCTGATTATCGGAAGGCGATCGACAGTGGCTATCAACGCCATATCCCCAAGCCCCTGGAACCAGAGCCGTTGGTTCAAGCTATTCTCCTCCTCACCCGCAATCAATAAGGATTACGTACGAAATAAAACCCAGAATTTTTGGTGAGAAGCGCGGCAACGCCGCGCTTCTCACCAAAAATTCTGGGTTTTAGAAAAATGGCGAAGGAATTGATTTTACTTTCAAGTAAGAGTATTCCCAGAAAACCGTTGTGGAAGAGGTACGGCTTAGCCGCACCTCTTCCACAACGGTTTTCTGAGAGTGTCATTACAGGCGATAGACGACGCTGAAGTAAAAGCCTTCATCCTGCGCGTTGTTGCCGCGATCGTCCAGGTCGATGAGTGGGAACGCGTAGTCGAGGCGCAGGTCAAACTGGGGACTGGGTTGCCACAGCAGCCCCAGTCCAACCCCGGCAAGAAATGGTTGGTCGGGGGTATCTTGGGGGTTGTCGCCATCGTTCCAGACCCAGCCAATATCGGCAAAAGGTGCGAGCTGGAAGGTGGGTGCTCCGGCTTCATTGCGCCCGATGGTGATCCGGTTTTCTGCAGATAAACGCACGCCATTGTCGCCCAGGCGAGCATTCTGCCGAAATCCCCGCAGGGATTGCCCACCGCCGATGGAGAATTGCTCTGACGCCAGCAGCGCGTCGGGGGTCAGTTGCACATCCCCTTGCAGGATCAACAGCATGTCGGGGTTGAGGATTTGCACCCGCTGAACCTGCCCCAGCCAACTGAAGAATTGCCCATCGGGATTGCCCTCGGTGGTGGCGTCGAAGAGGGAGGTGCCAAAGCTGAACTGCGATCGCACCGACCAGGCACCCTCAGAATCTCGCAACACCAGATCTTGCCCAAACCGCAGGGCAGTGATGGTGCTCTCACTCAAAATGATGTCACCAAATAAGGTTTCCCCATCGCGGTAACTCAGCCCCACGGAGAGGGCGGCTTCTGTGCGAGGAGTGCGGATAAACGGCTGCCGGAAGCTGACCTCATACAAATCCGTACTGCCGTTAATGTTGAGCTGGTCAAAGGCAGGATCGGTAATGTCAAAGTCGCTGGGGGCAACCCGTATCGCCAGGGTTCCCTCGCTTGGATTGACGGGGACGCGGTAGTTAAAGTCATACAGCCGTGCCCCACCTGTTGTGGTGCGCCGTAGCAACGCGGAGGCGGTATCTCCCAGCCCTGTCAGGTTGCGATAGCCCAGTTCCAGGTTCATCCGCTCTGATCCCACACTGGCGGGGGAGTAGTTATCGAGACTGACAGCGCCGAAGAAGGAATCCGCTTCGGTGACCCGCACAATTAAGATACTTTGCCCCAGCCCTGTCCCTGCCCGAAGACTGGCTTCCACATTGTCAAACAGAGGATCGAGCCGCAACAGGCGCAACTGATCTTCCAGGGCAAACTGGTTGATGGGCGTGTTTGCCCCTAATGCTACTCGGCTGCGGATGTAGGAGTCGGAAACCCGTTCGTTGCCTTCAACTTCGATCGCCTCTATTTCCCCTTCAATCACCTGAATCCGCACAGTGCCATCCCCGGTGGGCGTTTCCAGGATGGCACGCGAGGTGAGAAAGCCTTCATTTAGATAAAGTTGGGTGATGCGATCGGCAATCTCCTGGAGTTCTCCAATGGTGAGCGATCGCCCCACAAACTCCTGGAAGACCGGCTCCAACTCCGCCTCATCAAAAGCAGTATTGCCCGTGACAAGGATGGCTTCGACAGCAAAGCGTTCGGCGTCATCTGGCACGGGTGCATCGGGCGTTGGTGGGGCAGGCGGTTCAACGACAGGCTCTTCTTCTGGCGGACGGATGGGAATGGGCAGCGGTGCGGGCTGTAGAAAAGGGCTGTCGTTTTCAGAAGGGTTGACATCCGGGGAGGGGCGAGTTGGCAATGGTGGGGATACCTGGGCAAATTCAGGCGGAGATATTGCCTCCAGGGCAACAGGTTCCACCCCCTCGGATAAAACGGTCCAATTTGCAGAAGCTTTTGCAGAATCTATTGAAAGGGCGGCTTCTGAAAGGGCGGCTTCTGAAAGGGCGGCTTCAGAATTTGCCCTGCTCAAGGTCATCAGTCCGATATCTTGTGGAACATGATCTTGCGGAACATGATCTTGAGCAAGGCAAAGACCGGGAGCGATCGCCCACATACCAGCCGTCGCTAACCAAGCAATTTTCTTATTCATTCCACAGGTTCGCCCATCCACCACACCGCAATAATAAGCGGCGATTCTCATCTGCGTTCCGGAAAACCAGGAAAATTTCACACATCCTGAGTAAAAGAGCCGTTGCTTACTCCAGGGATGAATTTTTTGTTGGGAGCCGCGCTCCGCCCGGCTCCCAACAAAAAATTCATCCCTGGAGTAAGCAACGCCATTTTTTTAGCCTTGACTTCAAAATGAGAATTGCTGAATCGTTGCCAGAGAATGAGGATGCGTGTGTCGGAGTGGTATGCTTTTCAGTAGAGACTGGGATGAGATGAAGGCGATCGCTGCAAATCTCACCCCAAATTTCTCGTAATTTTGCTGTATTGCACTAGCTGTGTTTCTATGGCAATGCCTCCTTGTGCGCATTGCTGTTTGGATTAATAAAATCGGAAGGGATTCAACCTATGAAGCGACTCGCAGTTTTTTGGCTGGTTCTCGCTGTGGTAGCCGCGAGCTGGGGATGGATGGGCAATATCTCGGCGGCGATCGCAGCCCCTCTCAATCGTTCTGCTTTTGTTTCGGCTCCGCTCCTGGCAGTCGAAGCTGAATACCGTAATGCGGTTGATGACAAGCTATCAACAGACTTTGGCAAAAAGATCGACCTGAACAACACGAACGTTAGAGCGTTCATGCAATATCCGGGCTTATACCCCACCCTGGCACGGCTTCTGGTGAAGAATTCACCCTATGCGTCCGTTGATGACGTGCTGAACCTGCCCGGTCTCACGCCTCGTCAGCGTGAGGTCTTAGAAGCCAACCTGGACAAATTTACCGTAACGGACCCCAACGATGCGCTGGTCGAAGGAGATGATCGCATTAACAACGGCATTTACCGTTAGGTCTTGCTCGGTTCATCCTTAGACCTGTTCACAAGACTTGTTCACAAGACCCGTTCACAAGACTTGTTCATAAGACTCGTTCACAAGACCTGTTCACAGTGCGATTTGCCTGGGCAAAGCGCGTTCAGCGAACAGTTTTCTCTAGAGCGATCGTTAAACCATCATTTAAGACTGTCAGCTAAGACTGTCAGCCTCTAGCATCCGCTGGAGGCTTTTTGCTTTATCGTTATAAACCATCTAACAATAAACCATCTGACCAACCATCAAGCGGCGCGACGATCTGGACAACAACATGAGACAGTGTTCTTCCTGTCTGGGGTTTGTTTGGCACGTGCGATCGCCCTCAGATGGCTTCATGGGGTAGTTTGCCTGTGTCTTCCTTTTCTCAACCCAACCAGAGTTTCCCGACCTTTGATGTCATTGTGGTCGGCAGTGGTGCGGCAGGTTTGTATTCAGCCCTGTGTTTGCCCCAGCAGTATCGTGTCGCGCTGATCACCAAAGAACCCCTGGCGACATCGGCAAGCGAATGGGCGCAGGGTGGAATTGCTGCGGCGATCGCCCCGGATGATTCGCCCGATCTGCACATCGCCGACACGCTAAAAGCTGGAGCAGGATTGTGCGATCGCCATGCAGTTGCCCATCTGGTCAACGAAGCCGCTCCCTGTATTCAGCACCTCGTCGATCTGGGCGTCGCCTTCGACCGCAGTAGCGGCGGGCTAGCCCTCACCCTCGAAGCGGCGCACTCCCGCAAGCGCGTCCTCCATGCGGCTGACACAACCGGGCGGGCTGTCATCACCACTCTTACCGAAAAAGTCCTCCAGCGCGGCAACATTCAGGTAATCCAGGGGTTTGTGCTGGATCTATGGCAGTCCCCAGCGGTCAACGGGGTGATTGTCTGTGACCGAGAGGGGTTGCATCGGTTAGCCGCGAAAGCCGTCATTCTGGCAACGGGGGGTGGGGGACAGGTGTTTGCCCAGACGACCAATCCGCCGCTCAGCACTGGAGATGGGGTGGCGATCGCCTGGCGAGCCGGGGCACGGCTGCGGGATCTGGAGTTTGTGCAGTTTCACCCCACCGCGCTGACCCTGCCGGGCGCACCCCATTTTTTGATTAGCGAAGCCGTGCGCGGGGAAGGCGCACACCTGCTAGATGCAGAGCGCCATCGCTTTGCCTTCGACTACCATCCCGATGGGGAACTGGCTCCCCGTGATGTGGTCAGCCGCGCCATCTTCTCCCACCTGCAAAACGCCTATCCCGATCGCCCCGATGCCCATGTCTGGCTCGACCTGTGCTCTATCCCCGCCGATCGCATTCGCTATCGCTTCCCCAACATCATCCAGGTCTGCGAAAAGTGGGGCATTGATGTCTTCACCCAACCCATTCCCGTTGCCCCTGCCGCCCACTACTGGATGGGGGGCATTTTCACCGACTACGACAGCCGTACCACTCTGCCCAATCTCTACGCCATTGGGGAAGTTACCAATACGGGTGTTCACGGAGCGAACCGCCTTGCCAGTAACTCGCTCCTGGAATGCCTGGTGTTTGGAGCACGGTTCATGCACCTGCAACTACCAGAGGCGATCGCTCCTGTCACCCCTCCAGACCCTTCGGAGCTGCCAAAGTTACCGCTGCCCACCGATAGCGAGATTCGGGAAGCCCTTCAGCAAGTTCAGGAAATGCGATCGCACTTACCCCTAGTGATGTGGCAGAGTGCGGGCATTTGCCGCGATCGCCCCACCCTCGAAGCGGCGATCGCCCAGGTCAACACCTGGCAGCACCATTTTGAGGCGCTACCCTTCACACAATGGATGACAGCGGCGCTCCAGGGCAAGACGAGCCTGTGCTTGCCTGCACCACTCACCCCCGTGGAACTACGGCAATGGTCAGAAACACGCAACCTCCTGGCGATCGCCGCCCTGATTCTACGCTGTGCCGACTTCCGCACGGAAAGTAGAGGCGGGCATTTCCGTACCGACTATCCCGCCACCGATGATCAGCATTGGCTCGTGCATACGATGGTGGAAGGCGATCGCCTCTTTACTCACCCGGTCGATATCTGATAGGGCTAGAAAACCAAACCCAGATTTTTTTTGCAGGAGGGCGCAGTTTAACCGCGCCCTCCTGCAAAAAAAATCTGGGTTTACCTTTTGGCGATCGCCTGGGCAAGATCAACGTCGGAGGTACTGTACCAGCGAGGACAGGCTTTCGACTGAAATAGCTTGGGGCGAAAAATAGTGTAGACGGTAATCCCAAAGACGAGGAAAATTTACTTAGGATCACGTACGAAATAAAACCCGGAATTTTTTGATGAGAAGCGTGGCATTGCCACGCTTCTCATCAAAAAATTCCGGGTTTTATTTTATTTTCTATCCTTAGAAACTTGGAACGAGGTAGCAAGTAGATGCACTACCCCCTCGTCGTTACAGGTGAAGTTCAGGTTAAAAACTCTTGGACGCCCAGAATAATCAAGCGGCTAGTAGCCACTCCGCGCCTAACGAGTTCCCGACCCCTGAGTATTGCCAGGTCCGCCAGGAACAGGGGGATTAGCACCGCCCCCATTCTTTGTCTGAACAAAGCCATGAGCAGATGATTCAGCCTTGCTCGTCGGGGTTTCAATGGTGAGGGCAGAAGAATTGTGATCAGAACTAATGGTCGCCGCCAGGGCAGAGGGTACCAAAAAGCTAACCCATGCACTAGCGAAGACGGCTATTCCGAGGGCGGGGGAAAGGCGAGTCATGTGAATATGTGTTAAAACACACCCTTAACTATACGGTAGTTGCAGGAAGTACTGAAGTCCAGAAGCAGACATGAACCGAATCTTGACAGAAAACACCAACGAGTAAAGTCGAGTTAGTTACAGTAACGGACACTACAAGTCAATCTTCGGAAATTACGTAAATCGCGCCTTTTGAACTGGGAATATCACGGATAATTTTTTGGAGATATAACTTTATTAACTCAGTTTTTTGAACAGTTTTGAGGATTAAATTAAGTCTTAACAGAAGTTTACAGTATTTCAGTATAAGTAACGTTACTTCAGCTAAATGCAATCTTACGCTTTAAAGACTGCAAAGTTTTTCTACAAGGTACCAAAAAATCATTGCCCTTAGGATCACGTACGAAATAAAACCCAGAATTTTTGATGAGAAGCGCGGCATTGCCGCGCTTCTCATCAAAAATTCTGGGTTTTATTTCGTACCTATGTAAGAAGTTGCCGACGAACGCTCACTAGCGAACCAGAAGGGCGATCGAAGCTAACAGCCCGCGTTATATGAGCGGGCTAGATAGCCTGGATCCACTCTTTCACAGAATATTCAGTCCAAATGCCGTTTTGCCAGTAGGGGTCGCCCTCGACCAATTGGCGCACGGTCGCTTCGTCTGGAGCGTCGTAAATCGCAAAAACTTTTGTGATGTCTGCCGTTGGTCCGATAGTGACCAGAACACCAGATTCCTTTTGCTGTGTCAGTCCATCTAAATGGGCTTGACGATAGGGCGCACGCTTTTCCAAAACGCCTTCACAATAGCTGCCCCACATCACGTATTTCGGCATAGTTATCAACTCCACACCCTTACAATCAGATTAAGCCATAGCGCACCGCAAGAATCGCGGCTTGGATGCGATTTTTGACGCCCATTTTGTTCAGGATACCGCGCACATGAGTCTTGACCGTATTGGGACTGACGTAAAGTTGGCGGGCAATTTCAGTATTGTTGTGCCCTTCTGCCACTAGCAACAGGACTTCCTGTTCGCGTTCAGACAAGGGAGTAATGGGGCGTTTTTCCATCAGTGGTTGGGAGGAGAGCGTCCTTTGCATGGTCGGTGTGGTTGTAGGTGAAGTTGGACGGCAGCTTGAACGGTGGAACCAGGGTGAATGATGGACAGGGAAATATAGCCAATATTCAGCAAAAGACGGGAGGGCGATCGCCTATCAGAGGTGCCAACAGCGTCTCTTGAAAAATGGTCTCAATCAGAAGAATATTTTCTAAACTATACAGTTTAGTTTGAAAAGTCAAGGGAGATTTCTCTGATGACGGAATGCATGCAACCTGGAGAATTGATTAAAATCCAAGATTTGTTTTTTGAAAGCGTGGCTGTGCCACGCTTTCAAAAAACAAATCTTGGATTTTAATCAATCAACATGCTCGCGTTCCTGAGCTTGGGTAACAGGAATCGTTTTGCTTGCAGTGCGCTTGCCGAGCACCATTGCAGGGTGGGCATTAAGGATTGAAAATAAAATAAAACCCGAAATTTTTGATGAGAAGCGCGGCATTGCCGCGCTTCTCATCAAAAATTTCGGGTTTTATTTCGTACGTGATCTTAACTTTGCTGTGGCTCGGCTGTGATGAGGCGTTCTTTGGCAGTCGTTTTCCAGCGCATTTCTTCAGGGCTGGTGCTGGAGGCAAACTCCAGGCAGCGTCGCCAGTATGTCAATGCTGTCGGATTGCCCTGGATGTCGAGCACCTGTGCCAGTAAGCAGTTTGAAGCCCCATCGTTCGGGTCTATGCTAAGGGCAGTTTCCAGGGCTGCCTTGGCTTCTGCTAGCAGGATGCGTTGCTCTGTAGGCGACATCTCAGGGGTGCTTTGCACTTGCTGCACCCGTGCCCAGGCAATGTTGCGTTGGAGTGCCAGGGTGGTTTCCGTTTTAGCATTAGGGTCAGTGGCTTGTTGCTCCAGTCCTTCGAGGGAAAGAGCAATGGCTTTGTCGTAGTCGTGGGTGGCGATCGCCTGTTGCCCCAATTGATTAAACGCGGCAGTTACATTTCTTTGAGCGGCTAATTGGAATTGGGTTGCAGCGGGTTCAGTTTCGCCCAACGTTTCATACAGGACTGCCAAATTGTAGTGGGTCTGGGCGAAATCAGGGTTTAGCTTCAGGGCACGTTTAAAGTTTCCTTCGGCTTGGGCAAAAGCTCCAGCTTCCATATTTTTCATCCCTACCCGGTCGTAGAGTAACCCAATTTCAGGCAGTAAGGTGTGAAAGATTAACAACGACGCCAATAATGTTGCGGATAACCCAAATTTGACCTCGCTCCAACGGCTGCGGTGAATGGGGGAATTTTCAAATAGGCGTTCGACCGTTTCACGACCCAGACGGGTAAATGCTCCGCCTCCCGCAAACAGGGTCATGATGGCTGGAGTGAGCGCTCCCAGGGAACTCCAGACGCCACCCATGGAATCGTCGATGAAGCGGCGGCCAATGTCCTGGGTAAGGGCAATGCTGGCAGTGAGGCAGGCGATCGCCAACGCATCCCACAACCAATCGTAGCGATCGCGGACATCGGGTGGCTTAGGCAGGTACCACCACCAGGCAGACTCTGGCGGACGAAAGCTCTCGCGCCATTGGGGCAGGCTAGGATGGGTCGCAACTTCCCGCCGACAGTTTCGCAACCGATCGTCCAGAGTTGCCAAATGCAGCCAAAACTCATTGGGTAACTCTGGGGTTTGAGGATTTGCCTGCACATCATCCAGCAAAATCTGGATGCGATCGCGCGATCGCAAAATCTCAATCAGTTGCAGAGGCTTGGGTTCGCCTTGCTTCAATATGCTTAAAGCGGCTTCATATCGAGTCAAAAGAGAATGCGGATGCTGATTATCCATCCCTTGTTTGGTTGCAGTGGAGGGTGTAGCTGCCATAACTTCGGGGATTTTAGTTTCCGAATATATTACTACTGATTTCCAACTTGCTCGCCATTTTCCTAAAACCCTTGATTTTGCGTGCGCTCAGCGCACGCAAAATCAAGGGTTTTATTTTATTTTCAATCCTTAGCGCCCGGAGGAGGCGCTATATAACGCTATAGGTGAGAGCGCTATGGGTGAGAGGAACGGCATAGCCGTCCCTCCCACGCAAGAAATTACAGATGGGTTGATGGCTCACATCACTCCAGGGTTTGCGCAAGGGCGTCATCAAGAGCGGCGTTGACCAGGGTTAGCACCTCTGTTGCCGGATGCGTTGTATCCAGCCACCAACGGGGTGGCAAGTTCAGCAAAACCTCCGTCAAAAGCTGAAACACCTGGGCGGAGAAATGTTGCTGAACAAATGAATGCGCCTGGAGTTGAGCGATCGCCTGTGCAGCAATGGAGTAAGCCGATAGGGGCAAATCGGGTGTCACTTCCAGGGCAAGTTGGGAGAGCACATCCGCCGGAAAACTGCCGCAATCGCTGTATCCAGACATGCCATAGCTGCTGAGCCAATCTGCTTTCAGGCGAATCACTTTGCTGAGAGCGGCGATCGCAATCCCCTCCACTGCATCCAGGCGATCGGCAAAACTCTGCATGACTGCCCGAACGTCGTCCATCTCCAGATAGACTTCTTCCAGAATGAGCGAGGCTTTTTGGTTGTAGCGCCGCAAGGGGTCGCGGCGAAGGGTACGCGCAGGCAACTGGCGTAGGTGCCCCAAAATGTCTTGTTCCAGGAGGCGGGGCAGCGTCGTAATGCCGCTGATCTTAGGATTTGCGACCCGAGTCTGCACCAGTTTGAAAACCTCTTCTTGGGGAACCATAACGACCGAAGCCTTGGCGTAGGTTCCTCTAACATCGCTAGAAGCTAAAGGCAGACGCTCTTGAGGAAGCCGTTGAAGCAGGAATTCAAACTGAGCCAGAAAAAGGTTGCTAAAGTTTGGTGGAGTTTGTGGGATCATATCGAACCACCAGGGCGGAAATGAATGATTGGGTGCGATCGCAATTGAACTTGGACAGGTTTTGGTACTCATTTCTCAGAACATCATGAAGATAGGTGAACCTCAGGAAAACCGATACATGTAGAATTCCCCTAAATTGCGGGAAAGCTTTATTTACCGTTAATAAAGTGTCCGTACACTTCAAGGTGTTTCAAGCCGACTAAAAAACTTTTATATCCACAATTTCCAGCGAAGACCCCAGCCAATTTTTGGAACGGGACTCGCCGGGGGTTGTCGATGGTAGGAAGGACAGAATTGTGAGCCGCAAGAGACAATCCATCACGTTGTCGATTCAAGACCATGACAAGGCAGAACTGGAAGCGCTGGCGCTAGCATTTGGCATGACCTGGGGCGATCGCCCCAATGTTTCCAGGCTGGTGGAGGCGATCGCACGGGGCAACCTGCGATTAGCCGTTAACCATGACTGGTCGGCGGAGCGGGTGAATGCCCTTAATGCTGCCCGTAATCGGTTGACGGATTTAGGAGATATAGAACTGGCGCTGGCGATCGCCAGGCTGATGCTAGAGCGCAACGAATTGAGCCTGCCCCTCCGTCACGAAATTAAAACCTTTGTGGCACAACCCATCAAACCCTGGCGGCAAGCCCTCGATGGCTTTCTTCAGCGCCAACAACCGTTCCAGTTTGCCTACCAGGATGCCGCAGAGCAGGTTTGGCGCTTCACCATTCGCCATGCCGAAGTTGTGCGCCATGAAGACCGGGAGTACCTGGATTGTTGGTGTGAGGAAGCCAGCACGAGTGATGAGCTACCCGCACTGGCACACAACTGGTCTTTGCGAATCGATCGCATTGCTGATGAAGTAGCGATCGCCCCCGTTGCCGGAGAGTGGCGATCGCAACCCGACTTCATCCCCGTCGAGCTACACCTCAGCGGTGGACTTGCCTTTGGCTATCGCACTAAAACCGACGCCGACACCATCAACGAGTGGCATCCGGAACTGCCCCAGGTACGGCGAGTGGTGCGCCGCGTGACCCATAGCTTCTGGTTTTTCCGCGAAATTCTCCGCTATGGCGAGCTTTGCGAAATCATTGCCCCTGATGAAATGCGCGATCGCTTCAAACAACGCATCCAAAACCTCTGCCAGAAATACGGTTTATAGCGGAAAATTCAGGTAAAGAAAAAACATAGAGACTATAGAGACACCGAGACACAGAGACACAGAGAGGCTCCTTCTCCGCGTCCTCTGTGCCTCTGTGGTTCAATCTCTACAGCTTTGAGCAGCAACCGTTACCCGATTTGCTCAAAGGCGTATGCCAGATCTGCGATTAAGTCGTCGATATGCTCCAAGCCCACGGATAGGCGCAGCAAGTCGTCGGGGGTCGTGGTTCCGGGACCTTCGGTGGTAGCGCGATGCTCAATCAGGCTTTCGACACCGCCGAGGCTGGTAGCGCGACAGAAGATCTTCAGGTGCGAGAGCAGGGCGATCGCTGCTTCCTTGCCTGCGCCAACCTGCACCGACAGCATTCCCCCAAAGTCTTTCATCTGCTTTTGGGCGATCGCGTGACCCGAATGTTCCGCCAAACCCGGATAGTGGACGGTGGAAACCTGTGGTTGCTGGCTGAACCAGGTTGCTAGCTTGCTGGCGTTGTCGCAATGTCCGCGCATCCGGTAGGGCAGCGATTGGATGCCCCGCAGCAGCAGCCAGCAGTCGAAGGGGGAAGGCACTGCGCCGCCAATTGCCTGGATCTGCCGAATCCGTTGCGCCACCTCTGAGTCGGTTTTGGCAATGACGGCACCGCCCAGCAGGTCGCTATGTCCCCCCAGATACTTCGTGGTGGAGTGGACGATGAGGTCGGCTCCCAACTCGAAGGGGCGCTGAAGCAGAGGCGTTGCCCAGGTGTTGTCGCAGACGCAGAGGGCGTTAGTGTGGTGGGCGATCGCCGCCACTGCCGCAATATCCGTCACCTTCAGCATGGGGTTGGAGGGTGTCTCAATCCAGAGCAGCCGCGTGTTGGGCTGCACCGCTGCCTGCACCGCCTCCAGATCCGTCATATCCACAAAGCTGACCTGCAACCCCCAGGGCTGGAGGAGCGATTGCAGAATTGCTGTCGTTCCCGTATAAGCATCATTGGGCGCAATCACATGGTCGCCAGGAGTCAGCGCTTGTAGCACGCTGGTGGTCGCCGCACTGCCCGAGGAAAAGGCGATCGCCACTTCGCCCCCCTCCAGTGCCGCCAGGCAGTTCTCCAGCATGGCGCGGTTGGGGTTGCCCGTGCGGGTGTATTCGTAGCCGCGATCGGGGTCTTGCTCAAAGGTGGTGGACAGGTAAAGGGGCGGGGCGATCGCCCCAGTCGTCAGATCCACCTGACGTCCGGCATGAATGGCAAGGGTTTCAAACTGCATAGATTCAGGATTAGACATCAGCTCTGCATGGTAGAAGATTCTGAATTTTACAGCGCTTCGCGCTTGAACCCGCCACAGTTGTCTTTGTGAGAGTCGTGCTCTGTGGGTGTTCACAAAAACAACCTGGTTTTCAGCACTTGAAAAGTAGACTTTATCGGAAATTGTTTTGTAGCGCGGTGGAGCCGCGCTACAAAACAATTTCCAACCCCAAAAACTTCATTTCCACTAAAGTCTAGTGTTGTTGATTGAATTCTCACCCGACTTTGAAAGTTCTTTGGAAAGCGTTGCGGCGCGGCACTCTCTAAAAAACTCCCCTGAAGGGAGATAAATCACAAGTCCCTAACCGTTTATTGCGTGAACCGGGATGATCTGACAAAGGCAAATGCGGTATAAACATATAATCCAGCAAGAATATATTTGTGTGAGGAGTAAATTTTGAAGCGACTGCCATCTTTGCAGATTGGACGACACATTGCACCCTATCCCATCGTTCAGGGTGGAATGGGAATTCGTATCTCTGGCGCGAACCTCGCCGCTGCCGTTGCCAATGCGGGAGGAGTCGGTGTTATCTCGGCGGTGGGGTTGGGGTTTAGCTCGCCTTACTTTGATGGGGCGATCGCCAACAAAGCTCAACGTCGGGAGCAGTTTTTTGAAGCCAATCGCCTGGCACTTATCGATGCCCTGAAGCAAGCACGGGCGCTCAGTCCCAACGGCATTATCGGCATCAACTCAATGGTGGCGGCACGGGATCATGCCACGCTTGTTCGCACCGCTGCCGAGCATGGCGCAAACCTCATCATTTCGGGTGCTGGGCTGCCGATGCACCTGCCAGAGTACACCGCCGACTATCCCGATGTGGCGCTGGTACCGATTGTGTCCAGTGTGCGAGCGGCATCGCTGATTTGCCGCAAGTGGGAACGCCAGTATGGGCGGCGACCCGATGGCTTTGTGGTCGAAGACCCCCGCACCGCTGGTGGACACCTGGGCGCAAAAGCCGAGGAATTCGAAAATCCCGCCCACAGCATCGAACAAGTCGTGGCTGGGTTGGTGCGTTATGTCCAGGAAGAGTTGCAAGAAACCATCCCCGTCATTGCCGCCGGAGGCGTATGGGATCGGGCTGACATCGACCGGATGCTGACGCTTGGAGCCAGCGGTGTTCAGATTGGCACCCGCTTCATCACCACCCACGAGTGCGATGCTGATCCTCGCTACAAGGAGTTCCATCTGCGCTCCTGCCCAGAAGATGTGATGTTGGTAGAAAGCCCGGTGGGAATGCCGGGACGGGCACTCCGCAACAGCTTTGTAGAACGGGCAGCGGAGAAAGCCTTCAAGCCCACGGGAGATTGCCTCAATTGCTTGCAGGTGTGCAAGTTCCGCGATCGCCAGGAAACCTTCTGCATCCTCAAAGCCCTCGATCGTGCGGCGCATGGCGATATCGAGAATGGGCTGGTGTTCTCTGGCAGCAACGCCGGACGGGTACAAAACCTCGTCCATGTGTCTGACCTGATGGCAGAACTGACGGGAGCAACGCTGAACTAAGGCGATCGCCAGCTACAAGGCACAGATCTTCAGGATTCAGATCTTCGACTTCTTATGCCGGGCAAGTAGCAACCTACAACTGGCACAGAAGAAGTCGAAGATCTTAGGCACAGGTCTCGATCGTCGACTTCTTATGCCGGGTAAGTAGCAACCCAATAACTGACAAAGAAGAAGTCGAAGATCTTCCTTCACCACCACTTTTTCACTCTTAACGCGCCCTGGAGGACTCGAACCCCCGACATCAGGTTTTGGAGACCTGCGTTCTACCAACTGAACTAAGAGCGCAAACCGTAGCCAACGAAAACGATTGGTGTCGTTTTTCTAGTGTACCAGCAAGCGGACAGCTTCCGGTGTATGAACCGACAAACCTCGGCAAAGAGGTGAAGCTGCCGCCTGGGTGAAAGACTGAATTACTGAATCGGGCGATCGAAGCGCTGCTTCAGGCGGGTTGCCTTACCAACGCGATCGCGCAGGTAGTAAAGCTTGGCACGACGGGCTCGACCACGACGAATTACTTTGATGTCGGCAACGCGGGGAGAATGGACGAGGAACACCCGCTCCACGCCAATTCCTTGAAAAACTCGGCGCACGGTGATGGTGCGGTTGATGCCGCCATTGCGCATGGCAATCACGGTTCCCTCGTAGGGCTGGACACGCTCTTTGCCCCCTTCCTGAATCACCACACCCACACGAACGGTGTCGCCCACATAGATGAGGGGCACATTATCCTTTAACTGTTCCGACTCGATGGAGCGGATGATTTCCTGGGCATTCATGGCACTGCATTTTACAAAACTCACGATCAACTATCATAGTCTCCAATGGGAACAATGGTCTAGAGGGAAGACAAACTTTCTCTGGGCTTTTTCATCTGTCTGAGAGCCACTATACCTTGGCCATTTTTCGAAAACCCTTGATTTTACCTGCACGGAGCGCAGGTAAAATCAAGGGTTTTCGAAAAATGGCGAGCATTTTGAAAAAAATGAAAAACCTATTTTGGGACAGAAGGGGCGGCACAGCCGCCCCTTCTGTCCCAAAATTAAGAATGATCTGATTGAGGCGGCACAGGAGATGACAGCGATCGAGATGGGACGGGTTGAGGCGTATCCCTTGCCCACGGAGGGGTTGATGGAGGAAACGTCGATCGCCCTTGCCAGGCAGGTGCAACGGGTTGGCGTGCAGACGGATCTGATGGAGGGGGCGATCGCCACCACCTTCGTCCGCAGTGGCACATCCGGTGCTGAACCCGTGCTGTTGCTGCATGGCTTCGACAGTTCGGTGCTGGAGTTTCGGCGGTTGCTGCCGTTGCTGGCGGCGCAGCATGAAACCTGGGCGGTGGATTTGCTGGGCTTTGGCTTTACCCAGCGGATACCGACTCTGACGGTGACGCCAGCGGCGATCGTGCAGCATCTTGATGCTTTCTGGCAGCAGCAAATTGGGCGATCGGTGACGCTGGTGGGGGCGTCAATGGGGGGAACGGCGGCGATCGCCTTTGCCGAGCGTTATCCCGAAGCGGTGTCGCGGCTGGTGTTGCTCGACAGTGCGGGTTATACGGTGGGACCGTCCTTTGGAGCATTTTTGCCAAAGGCGATCGCCTACTGGGTGGCGGGAATTTTGAAGCGCCCCAAAGTGCGGCAGGATATTGCGGTGAAGGCGTATCACGACCCAACGTTTGCCTCGGAGGATGCGGCACACTGTGCCGCCCTGCATCTCACTGACCCGCTGTGGCAGGAAACCCTGGCAGCGTTTACCCGGAGTGGCGGGTTTCGTTCCTGTCGAGCGCAACTGTCTAGTTTGCAGATGCCCACGCTGGTTTTGTGGGGAAAGTCCGATCGCATCCTGGGGATTAAAGATGCGCCAAAACTGGCGGGGGCGATCGCCCAGAGCCGTCTGGTGTGGGTCGAAGCCAGCGGTCATGTGCCCCACCTGGAGCAGCCTGCTGTTACGGCGTCAGAAATTCTGCAATTTATGGAAACGCCTACGTCATCGCTTTAGGTGCTTTTTGCAAAGAACATCCTAGCCGCCATGACATTCTTCAGCGCAAACAGCTTTAGCGCAAACAGGAGTATTTCGTCATGCCCATGAAAATGGGCATCCATCAAAAGCCTCTCGGTCAGAGCCATTCGACTCGCTTGGATTCCCGCCTTCGCGGGAATGACGGAGGTCTGTTCTTTCCCAGGGGAGAGGGATTTTGAATCCGGCTCCCCTTCTACCCTTTGGGAGAAGGGGTTGGGGGATGAGGGCAAACCTATCGGCACGGCAATAACTTCGGATTCCAACTTTGGCGAGGTTTACCTGTGCGCGGCGCAAGATATATCAACCTTTCCAAAGCCTGGTCAAACGATTTTTAGAACAGTTTTTTGATTTGTCAGGAGTCCACCATAAACGTTGTAAGGGTCGGATTTCCGATACCATCAAAGCGTTACCGTTTGTGACCGTTTGTGGAATTCAGCATGAACTCGGAGTTGCAGCAAGTTCTGTCCCAGCTCGATCTGCCCGCCGATTGGGTGGGACTGCGTGCCGTCCGCCAGTCGTCTACCTATCGAGCCGTGCGCGATGGGCATCCCCAGGAGAACCACCGCAGCCTGGAGCAGGGGGTGATGGTGGAGGTGATGGCGCAGGGGCAAATGGGCTATGGAGCCGTCAATTCCTTTCAGCCAGATGCCATTCGGGCGGCAGCGAAAACCGCCTACGAGCAGGCGATCGCCGCCAGCCAGTGGCGCATTTTTGCGATGACGCCTGCCGTGCGTCCGCCGACCACCGAGCGCTACGCCTCCCCGGTGCAGAAGCCGCTCGATGCCCTCTCCCCTGGGGAGATTAGCGAGATTCTGGTGCGGCTCTGCAAGCTACTGAAGGTGTCGGAGACGATTGTGCAAACGGCGGCGATCGCCGTGACCGAGGATATCGATACCTGGTTTGTCAGCAGCAACGGTTCCGATGCCTACGAGAAGCTGATTTTGACCGAGACGCACTTTGGGGCGACGGCACAGGATGGGGCGATCGTCCAGCAGCGCAGTAATAATGGCTTCCTCGCCAACTCCTTCCAGGGTGGCTGGGAGCGGTTTCTAGACGAGCAGTTGTGGGAACGAGCAGAGCAGGTGGGCGCACAGGCGGTAGAACTGCTGACCGCTGAGGAATGCCCCACGACCACCACGACCCTGGTGCTGGCTCCCGACCAGATGATGCTGCAAATCCACGAAAGCATTGGGCATCCCCTGGAACTGGATCGGATTTTGGGGGATGAGCGCAACTATGCCGGGGGCAGCTTTGTAAAGCCCGAAAACTTTGGCACGCTGACCTACGGCTCGCCGCTGATGAATGTGACCTTTAATCCCACCGTGGCGGGGGAATTTGCCAGCTACCGCTTCGATGCGACGGGTGCGCCTGCCGAGAAGCAATACCTGATCCGCGAGGGCAAGCTGATGCGGGGCTTGGGGAGCCTGGAGAGCCAGATGCGATCGGGATTGCCGGGGGTTGCCTGTGCGCGGGCGTCGTCCTGGAACCGCCCACCGATTGATCGCATGGCAAACCTGAACCTGGAGCCGGGAACCGATTCCCTGGAAGACCTGATCGGCGGCATCGAGTCGGGGGTCTACATGGAAGCCAACCGCTCCTGGTCGATCGATGACCAGCGCTACAAGTTCCAGTTTGGCTGCGAGTATGCCCGCAAAATTGAGCAGGGCAAGCTCACCCAGCCCCTCCGCAACCCCAACTATCGTGGCACCACCCTCCAGTTCTGGCGCAGCCTTGCCAGGGTCGGACGGGCGGATACCTGGGAGATGTATGGCACGCCCTACTGTGGCAAGGGGGAACCTAATCAGGCGATCCGGGTGGGGCATGGTGCGCCCGTTTGTGCCTTCACCGATATCGAAGTGTTTGGGGGAGGATGAGCCTTTCTCCATTCCAGGTGGGCAGTAATCGGGGTAGAGTTTTTCCAGTGGTTTTGTTAGCGGCGATCGCCCCCCAACCTTCCCAAAAACTCCTCAGCTCTCTCTCACAATTCCTAAGCAATCCCGAAATAATCCCGAAACAAACATTGAGAAGCCCGCCGTAATAGCAAATCTTTCCAGAAAAAACCATAGAATTGTCACATAAATTTCCACCCGAACTTCCATCTGAATCGATAACTATGTCTCCTATCCTGCATTCCTCTGATGATGCTTTCCGTGGCACCACCACCGCCGAAACTGATTCGTCTTCAGAAATGGCGATCGCCTCTACCGGGGACTTATTTCTGAGACATCGCCTCACCATTGTGGAGGATCTGTTAGAGTTCGTTCTCCATGAGGAATGTGGGCAGGATTTGGTGGATTTGCTGCGGCAACTGCGGAACATGTCCTCCCCCGAAGGACAAGCCCCCAACGCCGAAAACCTTGGCGTCATTGAGCTGATTGAAAAGCTGGATCTGAACGAAGCGATCCGCGCCTCCCGCGCCTTCGCCCTCTATTTCCAGCTGATTAATATTGTTGAGCAACATTACGAACAGCGCGGACAGCAGTATCGTGTCGCCAATACCTCCGTCGATCTCGCCGCCACCATCAGCGCCAATGATTCGGAGGAAAACAACCCCCTCCACACCTCATTTCTGGAGCGGACTTTACAAGAAGCCTCCAGCCTCAGCCACAGCAACACCTTCCAGGCGCTTTTTCCCTGGTTGGTGAAGCTCAACGTTCCGCCCCGGCAAATTCAGCGGCTGATTGACAAGCTGGATATCCGGCTGGTGTTTACGGCACACCCCACGGAGATTGTGCGCCATACGATCCGCCATAAGCAACGCCGCATCTCTCGCATCCTGCGCCAACTAGATTTGTTGGAAGACACCGGGGAAGCCCCCAGCAATAGCCTTTCTTCCTGGGAAGCGGGCTTGCTGCGTGACCAGTTGACTGAGGAAATCCGCCTCTGGTGGCGCACCGACGAGTTGCACCAGTTCAAGCCCAGTGTGCTGGACGAAGTGGAATATACCCTGCACTACTTCCAGGAAGTGCTGTTTGATGTGACGCCGCAACTGTTCCGCCGTTGCCAGCAAGCCCTGAAGCAGAATTTCCCTGGCTTGACGCCTCCCCGCCATGAGTTTTGTCGCTTTGGCTCCTGGGTTGGCTCCGATCGCGACGGCAACCCCTCCGTCACCCCCTCCGTCACCTGGCGCACCGCCTGCTACCAGCGTAATCTGGTGCTGGAGAAATACATCCAGTCCATCGACCACCTGACGCATCTGCTCAGCCTGTCGTTGCACTGGAGCGATGTGCTGCCCGACCTGCTGGACTCCCTGGAGCAAGACCAGGCAAAGATGCCGGATATCTACGAGCAACTGGCGATTCGCTTCCGGCAGGAACCCTATCGGCTGAAGCTGGCGTATATTAAGAAGCGGCTGGAGAATACGCGCGATCGCAACCTCAAGCTTTACAACGGCGACTGCTTCCAGAGCGAAATCCCCGAAATTGATCCCGCCATTCTCTACGCCTCCGGTAAGGAATTCCTGGATGAGTTGGACTTGATTCGTCGCAGCCTGGTGGAAACGGGGCTGGAATGTCGCGACCTGGAAAACCTGATTTGTCAGGTCGAAATCTACGGCTTCAACCTGGCATTGCTCGACATTCGCCAGGAAAGTTCGCGCCATTCGGATGCGATCGCCGAAGTGCTCGATTATCTGCAACTTCTGCCCAAGTCCTACAACGATCTGAGCGAGGAAGAACGGGTCGCATGGCTGGCGGCAGAACTCAAAACCCGTCGCCCCCTGATTCCCACCGAGTTGCCCTTCTCTGAGAAGGTGAACGAAATTATCGCCACCTTCCGCATGGTGCGCCAACTGCACATGGAGTTTGGTCCCCAAATCTGCCAGACCTACATCATCAGCATGAGCCACCATGTCAGTGACCTGCTGGAGGTGCTGCTGCTGGCGAAGGAAGCAGGACTGTATGATCCGGCGACGGGCACCGGAGCGATTCAGGTCGTCCCGCTGTTCGAGACGGTGGAAGACCTGCGCCGTGCCCCGGCAGTCATGCGCGAGTTATTTGAAATGCCTCTCTACCGCGCGTTTCTGGCGGGCGGATACGAGGCTCACACCGCCGAGGTAGAAGCCCAGAAAGCGGAAACGACGGTGGAATGGGTTCCGACCGTGATGGGTACGTCTTTGCAGGAAGTCATGCTGGGCTATTCTGACAGCAACAAAGACTCCGGCTTCCTGAGTAGCAACTGGGAAATCCACAAAGCCCAGCAAGCCCTCCAGCGCCTGGCGGAAGGCTATGGTGTGGCGCTGCGGATCTTCCACGGCCGGGGCGGTTCTGTCGGACGGGGTGGCGGACCCGCTTACGAGGCGATTTTGGCGCAACCGGGGCAGAGCATCGACGGGCGCATCAAGATCACCGAGCAGGGCGAGGTGCTGGCATCGAAGTACAACCTGCCCGAACTGGCGCTCTACAACCTGGAGAACATTGCCACAGCGGTGATCCAGGCAAGCCTGCTGCGGAATGGGTTCGACGACATTCAGCCCTGGCTGGAGATTATGGAAGAGTTGGCGGTGCGATCGCGCACCCACTACCGCAACCTGATCTACGAGCAGCCCGACTTCATCGACTTTTTCCACAGCGTTACCCCGATTGAGGAAATTAGCCAACTCCAGATCAGCTCCCGTCCCGCTCGTCGGGGTGGCAAGAAGGATCTGGGCAGTCTGCGGGCGATTCCCTGGGTGTTTAGCTGGACGCAAACCCGCTTCCTCTTGCCTTCCTGGTATGGCGTCGGCACCGCTCTGAAGGAATTTTTGGATGAGGAACCAGAGGAAAACCTGAAGCTGCTGCGCTACTTCTACTACAAGTGGCCCTTCTTCAAGATGGTGATCTCCAAGTGCGAAATGACCCTTGCCAAGGTGGACTTGCAGATTGCCCACCACTTTGTGCGAGAACTGTCCCCAGCGGATAAGCGCGATCGCTTCGAGGAACTGTTCCAGCAAATCGCCAACGAATACTACCTCACCCGCGACCTGGTGCTGCAAATTACCGGACACAAGAAGCTGCTGGATGGCGATCCAAACTTGCAGCGATCGGTGCAACTGCGCAACGGCACGATCGTTCCCCTCGGCTTCCTGCAAGTCTCGTTGCTGAAGCGCTTGCGCCAGCACAAGTCCAATGCCGCATCGGGGATCATCCGCTCCCGCTACAGCCGGGGCGAACTGCTCCGGGGCGCACTGCTCACCATCAACGGCATCGCGGCGGGAATGCGGAATACAGGTTGATGTCGCTTGAAACGAGTTGGGGAAAGTCTCGCACTTTCCTCAACTATCAGCGCATGCAGCCGTCATCATTCTGTCAGTTATAGGCGTTTCGTCATGCCCATGCAAATGGGCACCCATCGGTGTCTCATCGGTTCAACCATTCAGCCTCTCTGGATTCCCGCATTCGCGGGAATGACGGATCCCAGGGCTTTAGCCTCGTCATGCCCATGCAAATGGGCATCCATCGGTGTCTCATCGGTTCAACCGTGAAGCCTCTCTGGATTCCCGCATTTGCGGGAATGACGGGGAATGACGGGGAATGACGGATCCCAGGGCTTTAGCCTCGTCATGCCCATGCAAATGGGTATCTATCGGTGTCTCATCGGTTCAACCGTGAAGCCTCTCTGGATTCCCGCATTCGCGGGAATGACGGATTCCAGGGCTTTAGCCTCGTTATGCCCATGAAAATGAGCATCCATCGGTGTCTCATCGGTTCAACCGTTAAGCTTCTCTGGATTCCCGCATTCGCGGGAATGACGGGGAATGACGGAGAATGACGGGGAATGACGGATTCCAGGGCTTTAGCCTCGTCATGCCCATGCAAATGGGCATCCATCGGTGTTTCATCGGTTCAACCATTCAGCCTCTCTGGATTCCCGCATTCGCGGGAATGACGGATGTCAGGGCTGTTCCAGCAGATTCGTGTAACGCTGGGATTCCCGCATTCGCGGGAATGACGGATTCCAGGGCTGTTCCAGCAGATCCAACGAATTTGTGTAACGCCGTTTCAAAACTCAAAGGCTTGTCCCGTTTCCACCACTTCGGGCGGGGGTGGGATGGGGATTTCGCTGTCTAAATCTGCCCAGTCGATGGGGGTTTGCAGGACTGGAGCTTCCTGCGGTGGAGGCGGGAGTTCGGGCGTTGCCAGAACGCCTGCCTGGAGGCGATCGCCCAACTGCTGTGGAATCTCCCCATACGCCAGCAGTAACCGCTCCGCTTCAATCCCCGCGCGGGTTCCCGAGGCAATCTCTTGCAATTGCCCGATCGCCGCATTCCAGCTTGCCCAGACCCGCTCCCAATCCTCTGGCGTTTCCGCCTTCGCATGGAAAATCTGCGCCATTTGGATAGTTTGCTTCGCTTGCATCAAACGCTCCTGTCCCGCCATTTCCTGCGATCGCTGCTCTCTTACAAACGTCAGTTGGGTGCGGTAGCCTTCGATCTGGCTGGCGGCAAAGGTTGCCAGGGGGCTGTCGGCGGGAATGGTTTCGAGTTGGGCGATCGCCTCTTGCCACAGCAGTTGTGCCTCCGCCCAGGCGGTGAGATCCGCCGCAGGGAGATCGCTGTAGTCCTGAGCAGACTTGGCTAACTCGGCAGCGGCGATTGCCTGTTGCACAATGGCGTTGTGCTGCTGATAGTCTGCGGATAAGGTCCGTGCTTCCGAAGCGCGGGGCGACCAGGTGGGAATGGCATCCAGCAAATCCACCGCGCTTTCGAGGTAGTCCTGGGCTTGTGCCACCTCCTCAAAAGTCTGTGCGCTCTGCATTTGCTCAAAGGAGCGCTGGCTAAGGGATTGCGCCGCCGCAAACTCAGGACACATCCCGCTCACACAGGGATGCCCCATCATGAATCCGCTCAGGGCTAGCCCTGCCACCGCCATCCCACTGGTCACGGCGAGGTACTGGTCAATACTGCGCACCCCAGCGGTGGGTGAGGCTTCTTCAAACCACTCCACCGAGTCGATTTCAGGACGCACCAAACTGCCTGCCGTTGCGGTATCCTGAGCCGGAGCGTCTACGCCAGGAGGCAGATCCTCCAACCAGGCGGTGAGTTGCAAGGGAATAAAGCTTTCTGCTGGGGGCAGTTGCTCCATCTCCTCCAGCGTGAAGTAGCACCGGGCATAGGGCAACGCCTGCCCCACTTTGCGCAGATACAGCCGAATGCGGCGGGTGAAGGTGAGGCGAAAGAGCCGCAAGGTCGTCTGGATGGACTGCAACGCCTGCAAGGGGTCTAGCGGTGCATCGGGGTTGTGATGTCCCACGATGATCAGGCGATCGCCCTGCACCCCACAGCGCACCCCCAGCGGCACATGGTTTTCCTGGAGCAACCGTTCCAGGTGTGCCCCCAGCCGTTGAAGTTCAGTGTCGGGTGTGGCTCTGTCCATCATGCCCCTGCTAGATTATCGCAATGGTTGGAGGCTGCGATCGCACCCTCTCGTTTCCACATTTCTGAACTGAGTCGAACGATCAGGATTGAGTTAAAGATCTTGCAGAAATTTAAACAAGATCAAAACAAGATCAAAACAAGATCAAAATCAAATTCTTCCTGAGTGACCCTCATCTTCCGATGCCCTATCCAAATTGTCCAGCGCCACTGTCCCCTCCAGCCTGGGAGTGTGCCAACAGATCCATACCTCGTCATTTTCTAAGACTTGCATGCGCCTCGCGCACGCAAGTCTTAGAAAATGACGAGATTTTTTTGAAAGCAGGTGCGGCTAAGCTGCACCTGCTTTCAAAATTGACCTAGCTTTGGGAGGATTGTGCCGACTTGAGCTGCCAGCCTGTCTTATTGGTTTGTCGGGCACGGGCGATCGCCAGCGTCTCGTCGGGGACATCTTCGGTAATCGTAGACCCGGCTGCAATGGTGACATCGGAACCCACCGTTAGCGGTGCGACCAGGACGCAGTTTGATCCGGTTTTCGTGCGATCGCCAATTACGGTCTGATGCTTCTCATACCCGTCGTAATTCGCGGTGATGGTGCCAGCACCCACATTCACCCGCTCACCCAGTTGAGCATCGCCCAGGTAAGACAGGTGCGCCACATTGGTGCGATCGCCCAACTGCGCCTTCTTCAACTCCACAAAGTTGCCGATGCGGCATCCCGCCCCGACCTTCGCCTGCCCCCGCAGATGGGCATAGGGACCCACCCGGCTGCCCGCTGCCACGGTGCTGTCGCTGATGACGGAGAAAGATACCGTAACGCCTTCCCCCAACTCGCTATCCTCGATCAGGCTACCGGGACCAATGCGACAGCCCGAGCGGATGAGCGATCGCCCCCGCAGGTGCGTCTGCGGCTCAATAATCACATCGGGCTCCAGCACCACCTCACTGTCGATGGTGATGCTAGACGGATCAATCAGCGTGACCCCTGCCCGCATCCAGTTGTCCTTAATGCGCATTTGCAGAATGTCGTAGGCGGTAGCGAGTTGGAGGCGATCGTTCACCCCCAAAATTTCCTGGTAGTCCTCCACATCCACGGCTTGCACAGGCTGCATAAACCGCACCACATCCGTCAGGTAATATTCCTTCTGATCGTTATCGTTGCTCAGCGTGGGTAGCACCTGTGCCAGCGACGACCAGCGGAAGCAATACACGCCAGCATTGATTCGAGGATTCTGCCGCTGTGCCTCCGTGCAGTCGCGATGCTCCACAATCTCCTTCACGCCATTGTTCGCATCACAAAACACCCGACCATAGCCCGTCGGGTCGGGCAAATACGCCGTCAGCAATGTCACCTCGTTTTGCGCTTCCCGGTGAGTTCTCACCAATTTTTCCAGGGTTTCAGGACGCAGCAACGGCACATCGCCGTTCAGCACCAGCAAATCGCCCTCGTACCCCTGCAATGCTGGAAGAAGTTGCTGCACCGCATGACCTGTGCCCAGTTGCTCCGTTTGCTCGACAAACTCCAGGTCTGGTTCCTTTGCCAGCGATGTCTTCACCTGGTCTGCCGCAAACCCCACCACAATCAGACGGCGATCGAGCGGCAGTTTGGAAACACTGTCTAGCACCCGCTCAATGAGCGATCGCCCCCCCAGAGGATGCAACACCTTGGGCAAACTCGACTTCATGCGGGTTCCTTTCCCCGCCGCCAACAGCGCCACCGCAACCATAGCTCAATCCCGCTCACCGCTCAAACGTCACATGGGAGTATATCGCGCTTCTTGACCCTTCAGGCACCAACTCCTGGGTTTTGGAAAAATGGCGAAAGTATTGAGTGAAAATAAAACCTGGAATTTTTGATGAGAAGCGCGGCATTGCCGCGCTTCTCATCAAAAATTCCAGGTTTTATTTTGTACGTGCTCCTTAGCCGCGCCCTCTCTCAAAAAATGGGGATATGCTTTCTCAGAAATCTCCTAAGTAATATGGCTGGGGATATGACTGGGGAGTAGATTTTCTTCCAATTCTGGATGCGGGTGATGCCCGTTGCTTGATGTCCGCATCCGAATAAACTCTACAAACTTTTCCATCAGATCAGGATTGCGCCAGCCCCGTTGAGTTTCCTCTTGCATGATTTCCAGGGCTTTTTCAGGGGTCAGCGCTTTTTTGTAGGGACGCTCGCTAGTCAGCGCATCGTAAATATCAATCACCTGGAACACCTGCGCTAGTAGGGGAATGTCGTTGCCAGACAGTCCATCGGGATAGCCCGACCCATCCCAGCGCTCGTGGTGATGGCGAATGATGGGCACAACGCCCCGCATCGTTCGTAGGGGTTGGCAAATGCGCTCCCCAATCAGCACATGCTGGCGCATAATCTCCCACTCTTCGGGCGATAGTTTCCCGGTTTTGAGCAGTACATTGTCAGGAATGCCCACCTTGCCAACGTCATGGAGATAACTGCCCCACACCAGATCCCGCACTTCCGCACGGGAGAGGTTGAGAAATTCACCAAACGCCTCGCCCAGAGATACCAGGCGTTCGCAGTGATCTCCGGTGTTGGGATCGCGGCTTTCGATGGTGCGGGCGATCGAAAAAAGCACCTGCCCCGCATGGTCCAGGTCTTCGTTCAGCCGCTTCTGCCGAATCAGCGACTTCACCCGCGCCGACAACTCTAGCTGGTCAAACGGTTTGGATAGAAAATCATCTCCGCCGGCTTCAATCCCCTTGAGCCTCGCCCGCCGATCATTCAGGGCTGTCACAAACACGATGGGAATAAGGCGGGTTTGTTCGTCTTGCTTGAGGCGGCGGCAAACTTCATAACCATCCATCCCCGGCATCATCACATCTAGCAAGATCAGATCGGGATTGAGGTCGATAACACAATCGAGTGCTGCCATGCCATTCTCTGCTTCCAGCACGTCGTAGCCTTCCACAGAGAGTAGGGCAACGGCAGTCATACGACTCGAAGGATGGTCATCGACAACCAAGATTTTAGGATTTTCGGAGTCTCTACCATTCACTGGGAACTTACTCTCTATGTATTAAAAACGGCAAAAGTGTTAAAAACGGCGAATGTTAAAAATGGCAAATGTTAAAAACGGCAAATGTTAAAAACGGCAAATACTAAAAATGGCGAATGTTAAAAACGGCAAAATGGACTGTTTTGCTAGAGATTTCGCTATGGATTCTTGCGAGTCCAGGGCAGTAACGGAGGATTTCTCCTTAGTATCAGCAATGGTGGGGCAGCGAAATCAGGCTTTATACGGAGATCGAATTTGGCTGTTGTATAACGCGCATGACCTTGCTTAACCAAGGAGTGAAGGGAAGACCTGTCCGTAGATTCATGTATTGGCAACTATGGGCAACTGGCTTGCACACTACTCACTTGAAGTGTGTTATAGCTCTTAGCGTCTCGTGCTTGAGTCGAAGCGATCTTGGACTATACCGTTAATGTTCCCAAATAGTTGGGGGTGATATAAATGGCGAAACAATGATTGTGTAAACTTTTGCTTTTTCCAAAACGTACTTCATGGAGTATTGCTGCAAAAAAATGGCTGAACTTTGAGATCCTGAAGTCTTTCATTGGGTTTTCGGATAGTTCTTGAACAAGACGACGGATGCAAAGGGGAAGAAGGCTAACCCATTGCTGCTGCATTTGCTTGAGATGTTTTGACCTCCTTATTTATTCTCGAAGATAGGGCTTGATCTAAAGAGGGGGGTCTTATCCCCTATCAATCACAGATTCCTGAAAATATGACTGCATCAGTCTCAGAAGAGGCTCTAGCCAGCCTCTACAGATATTTACATTACAGGCTTTGATGAGATTTGTGTTTTCGTAGCAAGGTGGCATCGCTGGTGAAGGAGGAATGGGGTAACCCAGGCGATGGTGCAGTTTCTCGTATTCAAATCCCGTCAGAACAACAGAGAAATGTTGGATAGATTGCGAGGACAAAGCCCAACTGTTTGCGAATCTTCACCGAAATCATTCCAAGTTTTTGAAATCCAAATTTTGGGGAAATGATGCAGTTTGTCGGATGGACGAGATGAAAGGTGTGGCAAGAAGGGCAAATTGTTGGCGGGACTTACCTGGTTTGCGCTGCACTGGGAGTTGCATTTGTACTTATGGTTGAGTTTGCCCCATTTTTGGGGTGAGCTAACAGGTGGTAGTTTGATTGGGTACAAAATGATGCAACTTTTCGTGTTGTCATTGCCTTGTAATGTCCATAGTTCAACCCAGATGGCTTTGAGGTGGATATTGGAAATAAATAAAGGGCTGAAGCTTCTTGTTCACCCCTCACCAGGCTGGGAAACGCTATAGAAAACTATTCTGCATTTATGAACTTGGATTCTGCTCGTTCGCAATCTTTATTTACTCCGGCAGTCGTTTTTTCTGAGTGGTTGCATGAAAACCTGGGCAACCCAGATGTGGCGATCGCCGATTGTCGGTTTGCGCTGGAAGATCCCCAGTTGGGTAAGCGCCAATATCAGGCGGGGCATATCCCCGGTGCGGTGCATTTCGATTTGAATGACGACCTTTCGGCTATGCCGCAGCGCCACGGGGGGCGGCATCCGCTGCCCGCACCAGAGGCACTGGCGCAAACCCTGGCGGCAGCGGGCATTGCTTCGGAGCCGTCGGGCACTACGGGGCAACCCACCTGGGTTATTGCCTACGATGCTTCACGGTGTGCCTTTGCTGCCCGGCTGTGGTGGCTGTTGCGCTATTTGGGGCATACCCGCGTCTCTGTGTTGGATGGGGGCTGGCAGGGGTGGCAGGCGGCGGGGTATCCCCAGAGCCAGGAGGTGCCTGCGCCGCAACCTGGGATGTTTGTCCCGCGTCCTCAGGCGGAGATGGTGGTTGACTACGAAGTGGTGCGATCGCACCAACCCTCTCCCCAAAGCGTGCTAATCGACGCGCGAACGGGCGATCGCTATCGGGGCGAGTATGAACCCATCGACCCGATCGCCGGACATATCCCCGGTGCGCTGAACTATCCCTGGCTGGATACGACGGAGGAGACGGGACAGGTGCGATCGCCCAGTGACCAGGCGGAGCGGTGGTCAGCGGTGCGATCGGCGGATGAGGTAATTGTCTATTGCGGTTCTGGGGTTACTGCCTGTGTCAATCTGCTTTCCATGCACCTGGCAGGGCTGCCCCAGGGGCGCTTGTATGCGGGGAGTTGGAGCGATTGGTGCTCCTATCAGGTAAATCAGGGTTGAACGTCCTCATCCCAATCGCTCATGCCAGTGCCAGCACTCCGAGTCCTGTTTCTTGCTCAGGATCACGTACGAAATAAAACCCGGAATTTTTGATGAGAAGCGCGGCAGTGCCGCGCTTCTCATCAAAAATTCCGGGTTCTGTCTAATTTTCAATCCTTAGCCGCGCCCTCTCTCAAAAATTGGGATTTTATTTTCTTGCAAGTCCCTTAGCTCTAGCGGGAAATGAGGGCGGCGATCGCCTCTAGCAGATTTTCGGGGTCGAGGGGTTTTGCCAGGTGGGACTGGAAGCCCGCCGCCAGCACGCGGCGCTGGTCGGCTTCCCCGGCATAGGCAGTGAGGGCGATCGCCAGAACCTCCTGATTGGCAGAAGGCTGGGTGCGTACCTGTTGGATGAACTCATAGCCATCCATGCGGGGCATGCCCAGATCGCTGATCAGCAGGTCAAAGGGTGACTGCTGCAAAAGCTGAAGGGCTTTTGTTGCCGAGGGAGCGGTAGACACGATCGCCCCTTCAGATTCCAAAAGCACCTGAACCAGTTGAAGCGAGTCTACCTCATCATCCACAGCCAAAATGCGCAGGTTTGCCAGGTCGGATGCGGGCTGTTCCTGGGGCGTGGGAGTGGATGGGCGGGGGGCAGGCATGAGCGGGAGGCACACCGTGAAGGTGGCTCCCTTCCCCTCGCCAGCGCTGGCTGCATTGATGGTGCCCCCGTGGGCTTCGACGACTCGTTTGGCGATCGCCAGCCCCAGCCCCAAGCCGCCAAACGAGCGGGTGGTAGAACTGTCTTGCTGGTTGAACAACTCAAACACATAGGGCAGAAAATCGGGATGAATGCCCTTGCCAGTATCCGACACCTGGATTTGGGCATAGCGGTCGTCTGCGGTCAACTGCACCGTCACCTGCCCCTCATTAGGTGTGAATTTGATGGAATTGGACAGCAGATTCCAGACGACCTGCTGCAAGCGGCTGGCATCGCCCCGGACATAGCCAATATTGGGCGTCAGAGAAAGCTCAATGTCGATGGCTTTGGCTTCGGCGGCAAGGCGAACGGTTTCCAGGGCAGCGCGAATTGGCTCATCCAGGGATATGACCGACAGGTTCAGCGAGATCGTGCCCCGAATGATGCGGGAAATGTCGAGGAGATCGTCTACCAGTTGCGCCTGTTGCTTGGCGTTCCGCTGGATGGCGCTTAACCCTTGCTGGAGCCGTTCGGTATCGACCTTGGGGGCTTGCAACAGCTTTGACCAGCCCAAAATGGGGTTGAGCGGTGTTCGCAGTTCGTGGGAGAGCATCGCTAGAAACTCATCCTTCATGCGGTTGGCGCGTTCGGCGGTTTCCCGTGCGGTTTGCTCGCGCTGGAGGAGTTGTTCGCGTTGGATTTCGATGATTTTGCGATCGCTGATATCCTTAAACAGCAGTGCCACCTGTCGATTTTCGGGTTGCCCGATGGGGAAAGCATAGACATCGAACCAGCGCTGCATCGCCTCAGAGCCATTTTCAAAGCGGATGGGTTCCCCCGTCAGTGCCACATTGCCGTAGGTTTCGAACCAATGTTCCTCCAGGTCGGGAATGAGTTCTCGGGCGGTATGCCCGATCGCATTTTGCAAGCCCGTATGCCGCGCAAAAGCCGGGTTCAGTTCCATAAAGCGGTAATCAATGGGGATGTCGGCTTCATCGAAGATGATCTGGATGATGCAGAAGCCATCTTCCATCATCTCGAATAGGGTGCGATAACGCTCTTCTGAGCGTCGCAGGGCTTCCTCTGCCCGTTTGCGATGGGTAATGTCGATCGCCACCAAAATGGCATGGCTGGGTTTGGGCGTTTCCCCTACATAATCAAAAAACACCTGTTTGCGAACCGTCAGCCATTTCACTTCGCCATTGCCCCACACCACTCGATGATCCTGGGTAAAGTAGCCGGGTCCTGCCGGGTCGAGTACCTGCTCGACGGTGTGCAACAGGGCATCGCGCTCGTCGGGGTGGAAGGTGGCATGGATGCGATCGCGGGAAACCACCAACTCTTCGGGGGGCAAGCCATACAGTTCAGCCGCTTCGGGCGATAGCTCCACGGTATTGGTGGCGTAGTCAAACTTTGCCAGCGCAAACCCTGCTACCTGCATCCCCAGGCGCAAAAAGTCTTCGGACTCGATCAGGGCTTCTTCCGACTGCTTGCGGTCGGTGATGTCAGCGATCATCCCCATTAGCCGAGCGGATTGGTTTAATGTATCCCGATAAACACTGCCGCAGATCCACACCCAACGCACCGCACCATCGACACGAATAATGCGGCATTCAAAACTCCAATCGTCATGGGTTGCCAGGGTGTGTTGGAACGATGTTTCAACAAAGGGGCGATCGTCGGGGTGAATGTGGGCGATGAAGGTGTCGTAGGTCCACTCCGGCAGCAGAGTGTCGTAGCCGTAGATCTGGTCGTGTTTGAGCGATCGCGGCTGCGCTATAAATGGCTCGGAAGCCAAACTCACTTCCCAGGTGCCAAATTCCGCAGATGCCAGCACCAACTCCAGGCGAGCACGGCTCTGGCGCAGTTCTGCCTCCACTTTCTTCTGTTCGGTAATCTCTTCGCAAACCGTGTTGATGCCGATGACGCGATCGCCATCCTTCAACGGCAAAAAGTTTTCCATCCAGATGCGGTCTACCCCTGGCTGGGCTGGGGTTTGCCCCCGAATTTCCACATTCAACAGCGGCTCACCCGTCTCAAATATTGGGCGCAGCAGGGCTTCGGCGGTGTCGGCAAGATCGGGCAGCAACTCTCGGATCGTGCGACCGATATGTTCTTCCACAGGAAACCCATTGATTTCGGCGAGTTGTTCATTGATCCGCACAAAGCGCAGGTCGGGGTCCAGCACATTTAGCCCAACGGGAGCCGACTGATAGATGGTTTCGATTTCTGCCAACTGCCGTTGCAGGGTTTTCTGGCTTTCGTAAAGCGCCATCTCTGCCTGCTTGCGGTCGGAAATGTCGATGCCAGAAGGAATGAGATATTCAACCTGTCCGGCTTCGTCGAAGAGCGGCACCAGGGTAAAGTCGATGGTGATAAGCTGGTCATTTTTGATCTGCACGGTGGCGTCGTAGCGCACGATTTCGCCGCTGGCGGCACGGGCGATCGCCTGCCGCAGTTGGGCTTGCACCTCTGGCGAGTAAGACCACCAGAACGCCTCCTCAAAGGGCTTGCCCAGCACATCGTCGGGATGCAAATCTGCCGCTTCCAGGGCAGTGCGGTTTGCTTCGACTAACACGCCATCGGGCGTCAAGACCCCCACAAAGCTAAACAAGCTGTCGATCACCCGCCGCATCTGTTGCTCACTGTGACCAATGGTTTGTTCAACTTGCTTGCGCTCGGTGATGTTGTAGGTGATGCCGAGAATTTGCCGGATCTCTCCCTGCTCATCCAGCAACGGCACATATTGCACCACGATGGTATACGGGGCGCGGTTGGGAAGGGCGATCGTGCATTCCCCTGTCTGGTAGCTCTTGGTTGCGACTGCCCGCTTAAGCAGGGGCAAATAGACCTCGGTAGCTTCGGGTGGCTGAATCTCTTCATCGCGCCGTCCCAAAAAATCTTCTATCGGGCGTTTGGTCAGTTCCATGCCCGCCGCGTTGATGAACTGAATTCGCCGCTCGGCATCGTAAATCACAAATGCATCAGGGATGTAGTCCACCGCTGTGCGAAAGCGCGTCTCGCTTTCCTGCAAGCTGCGGTTGACGGCTTCTAACTCTGCTGTGCGTTCTGCGACCCGCTGTTCCAGGGTGGCATTGGCAACGGTCAGTGCCGCTTCCAACTCCCGCCGCTTCGTTATATCCGTGTGTGCCCCAACCATTCGTAAAACATTGCCCGCCTCATCCCAAACGGCTTGCCCCCGGGCAAGAATCCATTTATAGGTGCCGTCTTTGCACTGCACCCGATGTTCGGAGGTGTAGAACTGGGTTTTGCGATCGAAGTGATCCTGAACGGTTTGCATCACCCCTTCCAGATCATCGGGATGCACCCGTTTTCTCCATTCAGCCAGGTGGTTGTCAATTTCATCCTCCTCAAAGCCCAGCATGGTTTTCCAGCGGGTAGAGAAGAACACTTCATGGGTCTGCACATTCCAGTCCCAGATGCCGTCATTGCTCCCATGCAGTGCCAACTGCCACCGCTCTTCGCTGGTTTGCAGTGCCGCTTCCATTTCCTTTTGTTGGGTTACATCGCGGGCAATGCCATAAATGACCCCACGCTCGGGTTGGGGCGATGCGGTCCAGGCGAGGTAGCGATAGCTTCCATCCTTGGTGCGATAGCGGTTTTCAAATTGGAAGGTGGGGGAACCCTCGCGCAGTGCTTCCAATTCGGCAATGGTGGCAGGGCGATCGCCCGGATGCACAAACTCGACGAAGGGACGAGAGAGCAGTTCGGCTTCGGAGTAGCCCAGGGTTTCAGAAAATTGGTTATTAACGCGCCTGAAGTATCCATTCAGGTCAATCACCGCCAATAAATCAAGGGAACGCTCGAAAAAGAAGGCGGATTCTGCAATCAGTTCCAAATCTCCCATGCGCTGGGTAGGTGTTGGGGCTGTGGATGGTGAATCCATGGGCGATCGCGCTTCATCAGGAATAGCGGTAAAGGTCGTCGCCACTCCATAGATCGTATTGCCCACACCCCACATGGGTTCTGTCGTAACAGATAGCCAAACCAGTTCGCCGCAGGGCTTATTGAAGCCCATCACCACATCTATGCAGGGCTGCCCTGTTTGTAGCGTGACCATTGCCGGATGCGCCTCCCTGGAAAAGGGTGCATCATCGGGATAGAGCGTTTGCCAGGGCGGATTGACCATATCCCAATCCCGAAGCTGATCCAGAGTCAGCCCCAAAATATCTTGAGCTATTTGGTTACAGGCTTGAATGCTCCCATCTGCCAGATAAAGAATATATCCCTGTTTGGATGCTTGAAGAGACAAGGGAGAAGATGGAGCAGATCTGTTCATGCGTTGCAATGCAGCTGAATTCTCAGAAGACATTAATTCAGAGCGAGTAAAAGAATGGGATAGGCAATAGGCAAATAACTTTTAAAGTGGCTTAAAGGTTAAAGACTATTTCTAAAACTTTTTTTAGAAAAACTTTTGGCAGGCTTATTAAGGGCAGTCCATACCAGAATCTTCTATTGGCGGTTACGTTTCCATAAAGGAGCACCCCTTTTCTAAGAATAGGGGGTATACAAGGGGAAGCCTCTCTATCTTAAGAGGTATGCC
>Ga0208477_100156_pt1 | contig 36175 bp, 77 predicted proteins | sample HotLakmasection1_FD_184724 | JGI IMG/M metagenome (GOLD analysis project Ga0208477, IMG submission 184724) | Hypersaline microbial mat communities from Hot Lake, Washington, USA - Section #1 (SPAdes) | ecosystem: Environmental > Aquatic > Non-marine Saline and Alkaline > Hypersaline > Microbial...
TGGAACCGAGGGCCTCGATGAGCTTGGGGCACTTCAGAAGCTAGTAGTTGATGCCGGCGGACCTGATGCCAAGTGGGGCAAGAACAAGTGTCTCAACTTCCTAGCAGGCACCGAGACCGGGGTTGCAGACGAGGTAGGCGCAGCCAATGAGTGGGCCGGCACTGTTGGTCTAGGGTACGACGAAGCGATCAGGAGAGTGAACCCATGATGAAGAAGGCCAAGCCCAAGGCTAAGCCCAAGCCCAAGAAGGTCAAGCGCTACTAGATGAGAACCAGGGAATGGTGGGAGTCCTTGACCGGGGCGCAGAAGGCCAATCTCGGCACCAAGGCTGAAACCCTGGAAGACTTCCTCACCGAGAGGGGGTGACATATGGACAAGTACGGTTGCACGCCCATCCCTTCAGGCCGTGAGAACATGGTCCTGGAGACGCGCCGGGCTACCGACGTGGGCTCTGCCCCCAAGGGCTCGGGTAAGGCCAAGCGCTGATACAGCTTGTAGCTGACTAGCTGATCAGGCCGCAAACAGGCCGCATAGACCCCCAGAGGTCCCCTGAGGCTCAGGTAAAACACCTGGTCAGCAGGGGTCCCTGGGGGTCTTTTACGTGTATGAGACGGATGCTCTAACCATTGAGCTACGGGCCCAAAATGCCTGCTAGGCAGGGTCTATGGGCTGGCTCTCAGGTTCAGCAGTCCGCATTCTGGCCGCAGGTTCGAGCCCGTTCAAGGTTTCCTGGAGGGAGTCCTGCTCATCGGGAAGCAGGTGCCCGTAGGTGTCGAGGGTCACTTGGATGGAGGAGTGTCCAAGATGTCTACGGATCACCTGGGGATGCACACCCTGGGAGATCAGCAGTGCGGCGCAGGTGTGCCTGAGGTCGTGGGTCCTTAGGGAATGATCCAGTCCAGCCTCTTTGAGGGCCGGCACAAGCAGCCTTCGAGTCCAATGGGTGTAATGCAGGTGTCCGCCTCTGGGGGCTGGGAATAGAAGTTCATCTGGCTCTCCTGATAGTTGCTCCTGCAGTGAGCGGGGAAGGACCACCAATCTGGACTGGTGGGTTTTCGTGCTGGTCAATATCTGCTTGCCGGTAACAGTGGATACCTGGGCCTCTACAAGCAGTCTGCTGCCTCTGACGTGCTTACCTTGGAGGGCAATACCTTCACCGAACCGTAGGCCGCACAATCCATAGACGAGTACTAGGCCCCCATAGTTACGGGGCATCACACTGGCTAGGCGATACAGTTCATCTAGGGTCAGAAGCTTCATGGCCTTCCTGGGCATTCTTGGTAGCTTGACCCCTCTAGCCGGATTGGCCTGGATGTACCCGTTATCGACTGCTACCTCCAGAAGCTGCCTGAGAACCCTGAGGGCATTCCTGGCCTGGTAGGGGCCGACCTGCATCTGAGTCACCCAGGACTGGACCTCCAGAGGACTCAAAGACTCCAAGGATCTGCTACCAAACCTGGGGATTATCTGGGCGTTCAGTAGGCTCTGATAGTTAGTAACAGTCTTGGGCTTCAGAGCCAGGGACTCCAGCCAGGCCTTCGAGAACTCCTCGACTGTCGCACTCCCCTGGGTCTTCTGGGGCCCTCTTTCTAGGGATCGCTTGAACTCCAGAACATCCTTGTAGGTGTGCCCCTTCGACCTCCTGAAGGTCTTGGACCTCTCGGTCCCACCGACCCTGTAGCCGACCTTCCAGACCCCTGGCTCCGGTCTCCTGATCCATGCCATGACTCCCCCTTGAACCCCTAGGCTGTACTGGCCTCCAGAGTACAGGTCCCCAGGATGCCTCTAGGCAGTGCTCTCAGCGACCTCTGAGGCGTTTTAGGAGGCCACTGGTAGGTCAGGTAACCCCAGGGGGCTATCGGGGCTTAGAAGTCGCTCAGTGACCCCCTGATCTCATCCTTGGCCACTCGACGCTTCTTCCTGTTGTGAAGCCCCTTGATGGCCTTGCGTTCCCCGGGCTTCCACTTCAGGTAGTTCTTCCAGCGCCTACTCAGTGCATCCATCTCATCTGCGGAATTGCAGGGAATCCGGTCCTCATTCATGATCCCTCGATATCGCAGAGCCTGGAAGCCGCATCGATGTCAGTGATGTTCGGGTCCTCCCTGAACCAGATGTCCCTGACTGCCTCGAATGTGAACCACCGGTCGTGAATGATGCAACGGTAGACCCGGTCCTTGCTAATGAAGACGTGCTTGAGTTCATCGTCCATCAGAGTCCTCCAAAGAGAGAGGGGGCCGGCGGGGAGGGACCGACCCCCTGTTGTGCCTCACTCGTCAGTTGGCACCTTCAGGTGAGACCACTATATCACAGTACTGCTGGAGATCGCTGCTATTGCCAGGGAAGCTTGGGTAGCTCGTCTAGCAACCGTGCTGCAACCTCACTGGGTGGACCCGAATGTTCGTAGCCAATCTTGACAAGCCTGCAAAGCTCCTTGGCTTCCTCGTCATCGAGTCCGATAGCCCACTTGACTTCCTTGCGGATATCCATGAGTCCTCCTGCACCCCTAAGGGTTGCCATTTCGCTGCACTTAAGGGTGGACTGGTAGGTGCTTCAGGAGTTCGTTGGCGAAGTTGTCCGCACTGACAGGATGAGTGCGTCCCTCCAGTATGTACGACAGGGTAGCAGCCTCCCGGTGATCAAGCTCAATGGTGTACTTGGATTCCCTAGTCACCTTCATAGACTCCTCCAGGTCTCTTTCAGTAGGTGGATCGCATCGTCTAGGGCCACAGAGTCTGCATGGTCCGGTAGGTAGTCCCTAATCCCCAGGCAGTCATCGATGACTGAGAAGATCATCTGATCAAGCTCCTCTGGGTCCATGGCACCCGAAGTGACTATCATTTCTCCTCCCACTCATACCCACACTTCTTGCACTTCACAATGCCCTCGGTGACCCACCAGCTGTACTTGTCATGCCCGCACTTCGGGCAAGTGAACCCCATCTTCTTGTCTGCCATAGAACTCCTCCCGGTGCTCCTCACACCAGATGCCATCGACGGTTTCCTTGCCACAACTGAAGTGGCTCACGCTTCGGATGCAGCCGACCCTGGGGTCTACACCAACCCCTAGAGGTAGGTCGCCCATTACATCTCCCTCAACCATTCCCGGTAGCTCTCGATCAGTTCAGGTGAGAAGACTGCATCGTACGGGGTGTAGTGAGGCCTCAGGAGGTGCTTGAAGGACCGGGCATTACACTGACACAGGGGGCTCAGATTCCAGCAGTGATGACAGCGCACAAAGACCTGCGGGGAATAGACCCGGTAAGGAAACTTGTCTCCTGAGAGGAGGCGGCCTTCACACTTCTGGCAGCCACCAGTGCCATATCGATTGCAGGGCTTGCAGTAGTTCACTTGTCCAGTCTCCTCAGGATTTCCTTGACGGTCTCTGAGTCGTTATTCCTGACCAACTTGTCCCAGTGTTTGTCCTTGAGGGTCTTGGACCACTTCATTTCTTCACCCATCCAGCTCCGGTGGCTCGGTAGATTTCAATGCGGTAGATGTCCTTGTCCTCTTTTAGTTCCTCGATGGCATTTAGGGTCTGAGCCCAGGTTGCCTGTGGCATGGAGTTGGGCATGTTGAGGTTCCCCCACTTCTGAAAGTAGACGACCTCGAAGTCTCCATCTTCTGGGTGGTCAACTTGGAAGCCCCTGATCCAGTCACCCAGGTATCCAAACTTTCTAGCCCAAGAGTCAACGAGTTGACTATCTGAGTTGTGCTCCCAGTGATCCTTGACCTCAGTCAGGTAGACATTCTCGCTCAACCCATCCCCCTTCAGGTATTCAACTTGAGCTTCAGCTTCCTTTAGGGTCTCATGGGTTGAGAAACGGTATTCCCCCATGTCATACCAGGCAGCCAGGTAAGTCACTCTGACTCCTGAATCTGCTTCTCCAGTTCAGCCTTCCGGTGCTTCAGAGCGTCAAGCTTCTCCTGAGTGAACTTCTTGAAGGCTTCTGTCTGGACTCTGGAGAGCACTTCCTTCTGGGTTTCAATAAGCCAGTTGACATTCCTGAGTTCACTCAGTAGTCCATCAAGTCCCATCACTTACCTCCCAGTAGTTTATGAATGGATTCTGGACCCCGGTGTACTAACAGGTCATTGAGGTCCAGGTCTTCCAGATGAATCTCGGTGCAATTAAGGTCCCTCTTGATGAACTCTCTACCCTGGTTGCCGGCTTCATCTGGGTCCAGGATCAGTGTTGGTTCAGAGTCCTCCAGGAGGTATCTCCAGTGGCTTCTCCAACTACTGACACCCGGAACTCCAACTGCTGGGTACCCTAACTGAACTAGTGTTATACAGTCAATCTCTCCCTCGGTGATGTAGACACCAGACTCTAGAGAGTCCCTAGCGTTGAACAGATGAACCTTAGATTCTCCTGGATGTTCTCTGACCAGAGGTAGGTACTTGGGTCCCCCATCCTTGGGACTCCTGACTCTGATCTGGTAAGCATAACCATCTGGGGTCAGGTAAGGGATAGTAGGTGAACCTTTGAAGTACACCGAGTCTACGGTCTTAGGACTAACTACTAACCCTAGTTTAAACCTAGCAATAGTCTGTTCATTGAACCCCCTGGACTCCCAATAGTCATTACCAGACTCTAGATACTGTTGATGATAGAGGTTGGCTAGCTCGGTTGTGTTCTTCATCTAACTCCCTCTGGAACTCAATCCACTCCCTAGCAGCCTTGTTGACATCTGGCTCTCGGAGGATTCTCCTGACCCTCTTGATATGCCTATCGAGTTTCTCGGTGTTCTTCATTGATCCTCTTGTTTAGTCTCTCCCAGGCTTCCTGGACTTCAGACTCGGTGATCTTGGTGTTGAAGGCTTTCTCTAGTATCTCCCTGACCTTCTGTACCTCCTCCAGGTGACTCATTGATTCCTCCGGGTATCCTTTGTTGGTTCCTGGTGTCTACTGAATCTCTCAGTGAACTCTGTGATCACCAGGGATACCAGGTATCCAATGGTGAACCCTGCTATGAACTCGATCATCAGTACCAGTCCTTAGATTTCCTTCTCCCTGCTGACCCCTTTGACTCTCTTTTCCCACCCCCTACTCCCTACCATCACTCCGAGCCTCACTTTCCCTCGGGTGTTTCTCTTCTTCCCCATATCATCCTCCGAATGTCTGAGTGTCTGAGTGTCTGAAGATAGCTTCCCCGGTCATCCTCACCCAGTTAGTCACACCGGGTAGCACTCTTTCCGCGTATTCCCGAAAGCTTCACTGCGCCAATTCTCACAAGGCGCTCCGTCTCTCGGTGCAGGAGCCCATCCCTGCAAGGGGTCTGTAACCCCTCTAACGGGCATTCAAGGGGCCAACAACCTCCCCCGCAGGCGTCAGGTGCCTACCAACCTGCCTGGATGTCTACCAGGTTGAACACCCGGATTTCCCGGGCATGCTGTCAGCTTAGCACGACCACAAGACTTCAGCAAGTGTTGCGCTGTTGCGGTCCCTCTGGTAGGGTGGTTCCCAGTCGAATCCCGGCGCTATCTCGGTAGGTACCGCGCATGGGCGTAAACTAGGTTTGAACTCTAGGGGTGCTGCAAGGCACGGAGTTCGATTCTTCTACCTACCTCTGAAGGAGAGCAAGGAGGTAAAATGCAGCAGGGCGAGTTTATTTCAGTGGCTGATCTTAGGCGTGTGCTTAAGGGGCTTGAGACGACAGCAGACCGTTGGATTGAGAGGGACATCCACTGGGACCAGGCTCATGGAATCCTTCGCGCCGTGGATGTCCTCAAGGCTGCATTCCCCGAACTGAAGGAGGATTAATGACTTCAGTTTGCATCTGGTTATTGGTTGCGGCTTTGACTGTTGGGTTGATAATCGGTTTCATCTTTGGGGGAACCATGAATGACGACTCTGAAGTCATGCTGGGCACGGTCATCCTGATTGTGACCCTGGCTATCGGACTGCTGGTTGGCTATTTCTGGGGGGCATGGTGAGCACTCCTACTGTTATGAACACTCTCACTTCCGAGAAGGCTATTGAACTTCTGGGTAAAGCAGCGGAAGCCTATGGGCCGGACTGGGTGGACCCGCTCTCCTGGGAGGATGGCTGTCAAAACGTCTACCAGGACAATGATGGCAACACTCGATACTGCATCGCTGCTTGGGTTCTGAAGGAGTTCTTCGGGGTTCATGATGAGTCCTTATCCCTTGATAATCGGGTTTCCATCCGGCGGACTCTTGATTGCCTGAACCTCCGTGACTATTTAGAGCCGGGGGCTCTCATGATCCTTGAATGGGCCCAGACCATGCAGGATGACGGGGAGTCCTGGGGGAAAGTTGCGCAACTGGCAGCGTCCACGAATAAGGCGTCACTGGAGGAGTCATGACCAAGGTTACTCATATCATCAACCCAAAGACCGTCGAGGATGAGGTCCGTAAAGAGCTAGCTGAAGGTAAAGCCGGCCCTCCATACAGGAGCAAAAATGATCGCTGACTACGATGCCTTCAAGCGGGAGTACAAGAAGCTCTACGACCGAGAACCACCGATGACCTACAACCAGTACTGGGCCTGGATCGTCGGTCTGGCTCCAGTATTCCGAGGGGAGTAATGCGGACCCACTACTCTTTCAACCAACTCAAGACAGCATCGGACTGCGGGCTTCGTTACCACAAGAAGTACGTGATAGGAGACGAAAGAGGCTCTGACTCTCTGGAGCAAGTTGCCGGCAAGATTCTCCATGCGGCCTACCAGCACTACGATTTGGGGACCTACCCTACCGAGGGGGAACTAGTCCAGTACTGCCGCAATGAGCTTCAGGAATTCGAGGGTTTCCGTGACCTCCCGAGAACGGCAGTTTCCCGAAACTGGGAGTACTGGTTGTCCGAGGGGTTCGGTACTCACATTCAGAACTTCTTGGGGACCACGAACCAGTTTGATACCCCAGGTATGAGCGGCTGGAAGGACTGGGAGACCTGGTTTGAGCCTTCCTGGGAACAGTCTACTGAGGTTGAGTTCGAGCTTGACATCGGTCTTGAGTTTCCGATCAAGGGCTACATCGACCGGGTTTACTACAACCCAGACAAGAAGCTGATTGTCAGGGACTACAAGACCGGTGCCCCCAGGGCCTCAGATGCGATCCAGGTGGACCAGTACGCAGTCATCTACGAGGAGCTTCATGGCTGCGACGTTGACTTCTCTGAGCTTGTCTACACCAGGGGTTCTAAGGCTGAAGTGGTTACGGTCCCCCGGTCCTTGGACTTCGATCAACTGGTCAGTCTTTACGACGGCCTGGAGGAAGTCCGCTATTCGAGTCCGTTGATTCAAGGTCCTTTCAATGGGGCCTGCAAGCACTGTGACTTCAGGAATACCTGCACGTTCAGTAACGCCGGAGAGAAGAACACCGTTGAGTTGCCTGACATCCTGGAGGCCAAGTGACTGACCAGATCGTCTTTACCGACCCTGATGACCAGAAGTTCGTTTCGGTTGCAAGGAGAACTAGCGAGGTTCTTCTTCCCTACATTCCGGGGGAGGTTGTGGGCAAGCTGAGGGGTGGGGTCACCTTGACCGTCAAGTGGGGTCCTCGGCCACTCAAGGTTGGTGATGTAGTCAAGGATTCTGTTGGGCGTTTGGGGTCCGTTGTTAAGACCCACAACCAGGATGAGTGCCGGACCGCCCTTGTCAAGTTCGATGAGGGCACCTGGCATTGTTTCGAGAGCGATCTTGAGCGTGTCACCAAGTGGGCTAATCAGGCTGGGGATGATTGATGGCCTGGTGTGGAACCTGCAAGAAGAAGTACCGGAAGATCAGGGACGCCGGCCTTTGCTGTGGGTCTCTGAGTCCTGAGGATATCGACTTGAAAGCCAAGGGCCTCATTGAAGGTAAGGACCATTGGCACGACCCGGAGAGGCCAGGAAGGATTCGATGAGAGAACCTGAGACTGCCGTAGTCCTGTTTCAAATCAGGGATGAGCTTCATCTGATCGCAGAAACCCTCAAGGAACTCACTGAGGCCATCAAGGAATCTGACTCCAGGGGGTCCCTTCATGACCCTGGAGGAGATCAAGGAAGTCTTCGGGGCGATCGAAACCATGATCCCGAGAATGATCCCGATCGAGGAGACCCGGGAAGCCCTGAAGGGAATCCCCCAGTGGAGTTCCAAAGGCAGGACGACCAGGGAGTACCAGAGAGCCTTCTTGGAGCACCAGTCTGTGAAATCTGCGAGAAACCGCTAGGCCATACAGGCTTTGATGCTGACCAGTTGGCTTTCCTGATCAAGCAAACCAGCAAGCAGTTCGGTAGGGAAAGGTGTGAGGTCTGTGCCGGCTACACCTAGGGTCCAGGTGGTAACCAAAGGTGAGTTGCTTGACAGGCTTCAGGACTTCTATGACAAGCACCCTGGCCTAGAGGAACGAGTCAGTTCAGGGAGGCTTCATCCCTTCGATGAAGAACTCCTCAGGGAGATTAAGGGCATTGAGTTCCTGCTAGCTGCACAGGTGGATGAATGAAGGTCACAGTGTTCCAGTTGAGTCGGACCAAGGAGGGCTTCAAGGGACCGGGCAAACAAGTGCTGACTGTGGAGACTGACGAAGAAGGGCTTAAGAGACTTAGGTCTCAGTATGCCCAGGATCGCTTCGATATCCGAACTGACTAGCAGACCAAACCCAGACACAACCAAGAGGTAACCATGACCGTAATTGATGAGAATGCCCTTGCCGACTTCGAGAACCCCAGCAAGCTTCAGGGTGGTTCTGGCGGTGGGGCCAAGTTCAAGACGCTCAAACCTTATTCCGGCACGATCGTTGAACTGAAGAAGATCAAGAAGGAGGATGACCAGTTCAACAAGGGTCACGATCAGTTCTGCTTCAAGATCGCTCTCGATGACTGGGGTCCCGGCTCCAAGGTCAATCCTGAGGACCCTGATTCTCCTGTCCGTGAGGAGCAGTGGCACCACAGCATCTACACCCGGACCCAGTTCACGCCGGGCAAGGGAGGCAAGCTGGAGAAGATGTTCCAGGGGATTCTCGACCGAGAGAACGTGAGTCCCCAGGACGCACCTGAGATTGCACGTCGCATCAAGGAAGGCGCTCGGGTCTCTTTGGTGTTCAACCGTGAGAATGGCAACCATGGGCCTTACGATGCCCTGATCGCGGTCATGGCTGCTGAGTAGCTAACCGGCAAACCAGGGGACTGGACTCAAGCACAGCTTGTAGCTGGGTCTGGTCCCCTTACCTTTCTGGAGAGACATGAGGACAGGTGCCGGCGCACTAACTAACAGTTGGGCCAAGACCCTCAAGCAAATCAGGGTGCCCTTCCCGAGCTTGGCCAGGGTGGTCGAACTCTACGCTGGCGAAAGCATTGTAGTCATTGCTGCGCCAGGTGTTGGCAAGACCTTGTTTGCTCTGAACTTTGCAGCGCAGTCAGGGGCCAAGACCCTGTATCTGTCTGCGGACACCAGTGAGCGCAACGTCAGCCTGAACCTTGCAGCCATGGCAACGGGTGAGTTGAAGGAGGACATCAAGAAGGCCATCAAGGAGACCAACCCTGACTATCGGGAAGCAATCAAGGACTACGAGGCTGAAATCAGGAAGGCCTTCCCAAATCTGATAGTGGACAACAGCCCGAGTATCAGCCTGGAGGCAGTGGTTCAGAAGTCGTACGCCCTCGCGGATATCTGGGGTGACTACCCGGAGCTTCTGGTTCTTGATATTGCCACCAATATCGAGAGGCCCAGTGACGATTATGGGTCCTGGGATCAACTCTGGAACCAGATCAAGATGGTAGCTAGGCACCTGGGCTGTGGGGTCTTGGTTCTTCATCACGTGAAAGAGGGTTACGCAGCCAACGGCAATGTGGCCCCCCAACTGTCCGATGGCCAGTACAAGCCACACAAGCACCTGGAGATCGAACTAGGTTTGTACAGGCCTGGACCTCATGAGTTCCGGGTGATCGTGCTCAAGAACCGAGATGGAAAGGACCAAGTGACGATACCGATGGTGATGGACTACCCGACTGCGACCCTGATTGACAATGCATAGGGTTAGGAAGGTAATCACTGAATCCGGGGCTATCTACAGTGGCTCGAACGGCTGTGAGGTATGCGGTAGGAGGCTCTACCCGAGCACCGTGACTATTGGTTGGCTGGCCCTAGAGCCTGACCCTAAGGGCGATTGGTTCCTTGGGGATGGCTATGTCTACTGGGACCCGGACCATAAAGGCGAGACCTACCGGGCGGCCCCTTGCATTGACTAGTCATGCCTGATAGGCTTTCCGAAGATCAACAATCGAGGGGAAGATGCAGCTAGAGGAGTTCCTGAACAAACTCTCAGACTTCGAGAACTTTCCACGGACTGATGTTGATCTGGTCTTCCGGTTTGGGGACCAGGCCTTCAAGGCATCGGGAGCCATGGGGCTGTTTTTGGACAAGGAAAGCAATGCCGAAGTCACTGTGAAGCTGGAGGTAATGTGAAGTTCTATGTGAACACTGACCAGATCGAGGTCGAGATTCTGACAGCCGATTCTGAGGATGGCTTTAAGCATGCCAAGGAATTAGTGAAGCAGGTCAAGAACCTGGTCCCTGATGAACTGCTCAAGGAAATCCAGGAGACTCAGGTTCCCACCCTTGACCCTGGGGCCTACTGATGGATCGCTACTCGATTGATGAACTCGAAGACCTGGGAGCGAAGGTCGAGAATGAAGGGGGTATCTACGAGGCGATCGTTTCTTATGGGTTGAGGTTTCAGCAGGTTCCTGAGCGGCTTCAGCGGGACTGGAAGCACCTAGAGACCCTTGCGGATCATTTGAGGGAAACCTGGGAGGAACTGAAAGCTATTTACCCAGAGTTGGATCAGGATGTCTGATGGAGTATGAAGTCTTTAGCGTCGAGGAAGCTGTCAATCTCAGGCTTCCGATGGCTCGTAGGTATCTTGATGAGGACTTCAATCCTGAGGGCATCTGCCTTCTCTACGAGGTCAAGGACGAGAACTACAGATTCATCGCTGCGGACGGAGTCCCACCTGAGGACGCTTGCTTCAGGCTGAAGTTCTCCTGGGTGGCTGAGGAACTGGCCCAAGCCTACACCAAGGGTTACGAGTTGGGGTTTGACAATGGCTATGAGGAAGGTGAGTGGCGTGAACGCATGGTCCCCAAGTTCTAAGATTGAAAGGAGTATCCAAGTAAGCATGGAGTCTGATATCCGGAATTGGACTGACTGGCTCAGAGACCAGGGCTTAGAGGTCTGTGAGTACACAACCCCCAGTGCTGCTTTCGAGAGTGGTTGGGACCCGATTGCTAGGAGGAAGCTTGAGGACCTGATAGTGGAGTACATCCATGGCTGAACTCAGGAATCGTAGCCAGTGCCTGTGTAGTGCTTGTGGTCTGATCTTCACTGGAGTCACAGCGTTCGATAGGCACCAGACGGGCATTGACCCAGTGGTCTGTCACGATCCTGTTTCTCGTGGGCTGGAGTTGAGGCCAGGTGGTGTCTGGGGTAAGCCAGGGGGTTCCCAGGGGACTTCTAAGGCTTTGACACCCAAGGGGGTAGTCACCCTACCTGCGGGGACTAAAAACGCCTCTGAGGGTGTCAGGGAACCCCCTACAGAGCATTCTGTGGCCTCATGAGCAAAGAGAGAGCCAAAGGAACCAGGGGTGAGAACGGCCACCTGAAGCTCCTCAGGATTCCCTTCCCGGAAGCTGAGCGTTCAGGGAGCAACCATTACACACCCTGGGGGCCGGCTGACTTCATCAATACCGGGACGTTCGCTATCGAAGCTAAGAACTGGTCGGACCCCTACAAAGCAATCCGTAGAGGCTGGCCCCAGGCAACGAGCAACGCTAAGAAGGTCGATCTAGAACCCATCCTGCTGGTGACCATGCCCCACAAGCGAGCATCTGAGGGTCTGTTTGTAGTCAGGGAAGAGATGGGAATCCGCCTCTTGGCACGATACGTTGAGGGTGTAGATTGAGGATCAAGCTAGATGACTTCGAGGAGATCGCCAACTGCCTGGGTGACACTGACGCTATTGAACTAGCCAGGGTCATCAGGGAAAGCCCTGGAGGTTGGCTTATCGAGGATGGCCTTGCAAGCTTTGGTGTTGTCTCCCTGAGTGCTTCAGCAGAGTATTGGGCTGGCCGTTGGTGGATCGTCTATCTGGAGCGATTGAATCCCTTGGAGGAGTTGAGTGTCTAAGTCTTTCTTGACCGACTATGCACTAAGGGTGATTGATCGGGCTGTTGAGGAACACAAGCCCTCCAAGGCGTTTGCTCTGCAAGTGGGCTACCAGGTCGAGGTCGCCGGGGGGGGCAAGTGGAAGAATGAGAAGCAGGATATGGCTCTCTGCACCTCTTGTGTGATCCGAGACGCGCACACCCATGGATAGAGAGCCCATCCCCATTGCCCCAATCTTGGAGGCCTATGGCTGGGATGGGAGCGTTCGGGGGCACGGAACCTGGAAGGCTATCCGGTGCCCCTTCCACCCTGACAGGAACCAGTCGGCTTCAGTGTCTCTTACCGGGTTCAAGTGTCACGCTTGCCAGAGGAAAGGCAATGCAGTCACCCTGGTTGCATCCGTTGAAGGAGTTACCCCATCGAAGGCAAGGGAGCTAATAAGGAATCGAGGATTCAAGCCTCTAAGCTCGAACCAACCAGCAGTCCCGAACTGGCTAAGGAACTCAAGCCCTGCCTCCAAGAGTACGAAGACTCAGATATCGACTGGACATCAACTGTCACTGACGATGAGAGTCTGACCAGGAAGGAGATCAACAGGAGATCCCAGAGATGCAAGACCGAGTGCCCGGACTTCGAGGAATGCAGGCTCCTAGCTCTTAAGACCGCTAACAAGTCCGGTGTCTGGGCTGGCCGCTACTGGGATGATGACATCAGAAGGCTCCCCAGGGACTCCAACGGTCTCAAGTCCATAGACCCCATCGAGGACACAGAGGTCTCGGTGTACAATGGGGTTTACTGGTCCAGAGGTTCATGGTCAGCACAGCCGGCACAAGGTAAGAAGCGGGCATGGCTGGGGAACTTCACGGACGAGGACTCAGCAGGCCGGGCATCAAGGGAGTGGAGAAGTCAGCAAGGACTCCAGTTGGGTGGATCAGGTGGAGAAATCCATCAGGATTCCCTCAGTCCGAACCCGAGCTGCAATCCTGGAGATCCTGGGTGACCCGGTGAAGCCGAACCCCAACATGGGTAGGCGTCCCTAGCATCAGGGTTCAGTCCACCCTTCTTTTCTCGAATCCGGCAAGCTCATCAGGGTCATCTACCACCACTAGGTAGGTGTACCTGGTGGGCCTGTACGGGCATGGATGCTCTAGCATGGTGCCCTTGAAGCCCTCTTCGGTGTCTACATAGAGCTTGGCTTCACACTTGAAGCAGCCGGCCTCCCCTGCCGCTCGGTCCTCAGTGTTCTTGACCCTGGTCAGGTACTCCGGGTGATGCCCGAGTTTCCAGGCTTCTTCCCTGGCTTGCCTTTTGAGGTAGCTGAAGCGGTTCTCGATGCTCTTGGTTGGCATCAGGTCCTCCCTTGAGCCAAGCACAGCTTGTAGCTGGGTCTGAGACCATGATAGCCAACCTCAGCAAGTCTAAAAGTCCAGATTTCAGGGGGTCTGACCCTTGACAGGCCTGCTAGTCTTCATCCATGGAACCCACACTCAAGGGACTCACCTGGGAGTACGACGGGACAGGCTGGGTCTTCACCTGGAAGCCACAGGAGCACGTCAATTGAGACCCATGTTTCACTGGCTGTACGTCAAGTTGTTGTTCGGTAGCAAGCGGGCCTACCAGGAGTACCGGGAGTCCCTGAAGCCCGAGCCCAGCTTCACTGAGAGCCACTGACCCCAGACACAAGAAGGCCCCCAGTCACTAGGACTAGGGGCTTCTTCTATGCTTTCGTGGCTACTCGTACTTCGGTGATCCCATCCGAAAGGGTGACCTCCCTCCTGCTAGCCGGGACACTCAAGACCGACTGAGACTCCTTCAGGCAAGCCACAGCCTTGGACAGTAGCTTGGGGTCGAAACCTAGCTTGCCTTCCAGGCTGGTTTGTGCGTCGATGCACTTGTAGACCACAGACTCGATGTTGGGCCTGTAGGCCATCAGAAGCTCACCATAGCGGGAGGCCAGGTAGACAGTAGGCCAGGTTCCTTGAGGGTAACCCTGGTGGGTCTCCCAGTTCTCGGTTGCTCTGATGAAGCTCAGAGCCTCCTTGAAGTCCTCAGTCTTGAAGCTGACCAAGTCTAAGGCGGGTACCTTGACTGAAGCCTTGGCCGGCCAGGGGAACCTGTTGAACCTGTGTCCCGACTCATTGGGAGCCTCAGTCAGAAGCTCGTCAATGAAGGTCGGGTTCTTCTTGGTTCCGCCGACCCCTCTGACCCTGAGCTTGGACCCTTCGAGAGTTAGTTCGGCTTCCCCCTTGATCTTGACCAGCGTGCTCTTGAGTTCCCGAGCATCAACCAGAGTCGGATACTCTAGGCCCTCAACTGGCACCCAACCTAGTGCATCATGACCGCCGACATAGAGCCTCTCGTGGTCGATGAATGCGTTCTTGAGATAGGGGTATGGACTGTTCTTGGGCTCCGCCAGGGCCAGTAAAGGCTTGACCCTGGCTATCTCCTCCTTAGGGAGCCTCACAACACAGGTACAACCTGAGCCTGGCTCTGGACTCCATTCACTACAGCCCCCAGGAGCCCGGAGATCAGAGCCTCAAGGAGGCCAGCTTGAACTAGGAGCGCCAGACCGAAGATCAGGACCAGATACCCCAGTGCGGTCTTGGGGGTCATCGGACCGGTCCATGCTGTCGAGCGATGAACCTCCGGACCCCAGATGCCAGACCCTCAGGGCCCCGTGCCTCGATGTCACCGGAGTCGATCAGCTTCTTGAGTCGGTGCCTACTTGTAACCCCGTAGTGGCTGAGCTTGCGGATTGCCTCTGCTTGCGTCACTTGATCTCCTTTACGTGAGTTTTCCGTAGAAGTAGCCACACCAGAAGTGAGCAAAGGACTTCTGCTCCTCTGTGAGGTCGTCTGACTTGTGAATGGCGAACTGGGCCTGACCAACCTCTTGCATGTTCCTAGCGTCGAAGCTCACAATGCATTCGTCATCATCCAACCTCGGACGGGAGACGGATACGATGCTCCCCTCGCTTCCAACCAACCAACCATCATCACCCGGCAACTGTGCCATCTACTCCCCGATCCTGTCCTCTGGGTCCAGGTACCTTCTGATCTCGTCTAGGACTTCAAGTGCCCCCTGGTGCCGGCCGACACTGAAGTCTGAAACCTGATCCCCTGCTGCTCGAACGTTCGCCTTGACTTCCAGGAGCCTCAGGAGTTCATCAAGGCTGGTCTTCATAGTGCTCCTTGAAGATCACGATGGGGATAACGCTGAACGAATGGCCTCCCATCTGGTCCAGTTCATGGTTGGCCATCGATCGGTTCGGAAACAGGCCAATGCAGACCTTAGACAACTCGTCGTAGATCGTGTATCGCATTTCACTCCCTTGAAGGTTCTCGATCTGGAACTCAGTCATCAGCCTGCTAACCCGTTCAGGAAGGTCAGACCGAAGCTGACCACCATGATCCATCCCAGTACCACTAAGAGCTTGAATCCATTTCCTAAGTCCCCGAACTTCGGCTTGGTAGCCTGGTACCTCTCCATTGCTCTCCCCTTTCCAAGCTGGGTCTGGGTCTGGTGACTCTGACTGTTGTCACCGAGAGGCCCACTGGAATCCAGTGAACCCCCCGCTGGTCGCAGTCAGGTACCCCTACCTCCTTCGGTTCAGCCACTTCAAAGTGCCGGCGAACCGGTTCTGGGCCTCCACGCTGTACCAGGTGCCCTCGTCTGGCTCAACTCGCAGGAACGCCTTCCGGATCAGATCGTATGAGTAGCCCTCCTGTAGTGCGTAGTCTGTGAGCGCGTCCTGATCGATGGCAATGTAGGTCCCGTAGACGCTCTGCATTCCTGGTTCCCTTCTTCTCAGTGCTCAGTCTTGGCTCATGCCCAAAACGCCAATTCCCTCGTCAAGCGCTGCGCCTCCTGAATGCTCGGGATAGGGACGGAGGATCACGTTACGAGTGCGAGCTTCATAGGCCTTGAGGTATTCAATCCAAGACTCCTTCGTTCCATCCCCTTCGTTGAATTCCTCCCACTGCTCGGGAGTTAGGCGTTCGATGGCTTCCCTGTCGTATCCATTCACAGGGGTGATTGCGCCGTCAATGTTTATGTAGCGTACAAACACCGCTGTCCCCTTCCTCAGGGTCGGTCCCGCAGTCATTCTACCCCAGGGGCTTACTCCCCCTCGAACTTCATGGTGGCCTCTACGAACTGGCAGTACGAACCGATCCCGGTCCATTCCTCGACCAGTCCCGAAGGCTTGCGGTAGACCCGGACAGTCTCGTCTCGGTCATTCCAGAGGTAGCGGTGGTCTGGCCCGTTGATGCTGATCTTCACAGCCTCTCCTCCAGCATTGCAATCAGGTCATTGGTGCTGTCGTAGATGAGGTTGGCTTCCCGGGCACCCTTGAGGTCGTCAAGAAGGTTCCTGGCCTCCTCATTGGTCAGTGTGATGATGATGTTCTCGGACTCAACCTTCATTGGTTCTCCTAGTGCTTAGTGACTTGATAGGTACGGGTGACTAAGAAGTCAACTACCCGACCATCGGACCCCAGAGCCCGAATCGCTGCTCTGGACTCATCCAGGGTCAGACTGGAGGCCTCGAAGACCTCTCCTGAGTAGCCGGCCTGGAAGCGGTCACCTGGTTGCAATAGCGCTGCAATCATCTACTCCCCCTTGCCTTGGCCTCATCAGCATCGGATTCACCGATGGACACCCGGACAGCCAGGTCCAACCTACGGTTGAGGCAGTCCAGGTGTTTCGGCCTTAGCGAATGCAGACCTTCAACTGGTCTGGACTCAGGTCTACACCCCTGAGGTCTGCACCCCAGAGGCTTGCATTCCTGAGGTCTGCATTCCCGAGGTCTGCATTCCCGAGATTTGCATTCCTGAGGTCTGCATTCCTGAGGTCTGCATTCCCGAGGTCTGCATTCCCGAGGCCTGCACCCCAGAGGTCTGCATTCCTGAGGTTTGCATTCCTGAGATTTGCATTCCCGAGGCCTGCACCCCTGAGGTCTGCATTCCTGAGGTTTGCATTCCTGAGGTTTGCACCCCTGAGATTTGCATTCCTGAGGTCTGCACCCCTGAGATTTGCATTCCTGAGGTCTGCACCCCAGAGGTCTGCACCCCTGAGGTCTGCGCGTTCTCCATACTTGCTGATGAGGGGAACCCCATCAACAATGTCTACCACAAAGGCCCTCCTGACGCGGACCTTGTTATGGTCCTCCCCCAGAACATCATCTGGGAGGTAGCCGGTCAGGAGTAGGGTAGAGGCAGGAATCCCTCCTGATGCCATACCTTCCCAGTTCTTGGCTACGCAGATCCCGTCACCTGCAGTCAGCGGGCATGGTCCCTTGTGGCCTTCGAATGGCCCAGAAGCCTCATTCCACCCCCAGCGCCACCGGTACCCTCTCGAACTACGCAGGTCTGGATGAACCGTCCGGACTCCCCAGATTAATCCCTCAGGAGTCTCCTGGTCGTGAAGCTTCTGGTCTGAAGCTTGGTACTGGTCAAGCATGATCTTGATCAGCTTGTGCATCTCCCCCCCCCCAACTGTTGTTCTTGGTTGACCTAATTGGTCAGGCTGCGGACGTCATGGACTTCAACCCAGTAGATAGCGTCAAGGGGTGCCCTACCCTCGTTCAGTGTGTCCCTGAGCCCATAGGCTTCGTCCTCACTGCCTAAGACCTCTTCAATCCAGGAACTGCCACCATCGTTGATACCCAACACGATGTAGACCTTCACTTGCCCCCCTTTCCCTTGACAGCCAAAGGCTGTGGTTGATACCCAGTAGGTAGGAGGGGAGTCGAACCCCTCAGAACCTGCCAAGGCTACCCGGTCATGCTTGCTACTCGTGCTCCCAGCCGCCTACAGTGTTGCCGTTGATGTCCTTGAGCCTGCCAGTCTCCCCAGGCAGTAGGGACCCTTCCCGGAGTTCGGATGCCAGCTTCTCCAGGATGCGGGCAACCTCACCCCCAGCCTCAGTGGGGTTCTCCCCAAAGGCCTCGTTGTCAGTCTCGATGACCAGACGGAATTCCACTTGCCTACTCCTCGCAGTCGTGACCGTAGTACCATTCTTCGGCATCGTCTTCGTCCAAGAGGTCAAAGACCCTTTCGCACTCCTGGCACTTGGCCTTAGCACGCATGCGCATTGTTTCCCTTTCCCCTGTTGTTGCTAGCCGATCAGGATTCTGCACTTGGCGCAGGACTTCCCCTCGGAGGATTCGATGTCCAGACAGTGAGACTGAATGACCTCCATGAAGTCACTGGTGAGCCTGTAGCCCATGAGTTCAAGGGCACAGTCACTACAGTAGGTGTCCGTGGTGACTGTTGACTTACCCTGGACAAAGGTGGTTCGGGAGTCCTGACGGTCAGAAGCCAGGCACCATTCATGATGTTCCCTTCCCCTAGTGGACCAGTGGGTGCCCAGGACTTGCACCTGGGGGTATGCTTTTCACCCGGTGTTGCTTAGCCGTAGACCATTTCAGCCACAGCCTGCGAGTCTTCCCGATCGTAGGTGCCCTCCAGGATGGTTGACTCAAGGTCAAGAAAGACCTCATAGCCCCTCAGGCTGGTGAGACGGTAGCCCGTAACAACCCCGCCAGTCCCGGTAGTGAACTCCCGGATGAAGCCACCGTGATCCTGCCCAGCGATGTCCTGGACCACAACGATCCTGTCAGCCTCCATGGCATTACGGAGGTCCGAGAACGTGTAAAGCGTGGACAATTGCATCTACATTTCCTTTCCCCTAGTTGGTTCGTGGGAGCCTAGGAATCGAACCTAGGGATGATCCGGCCAACCAATGATTGGCTACCTTCTCCCGGCGTTACTTAACCATCTGCCCAGTCGGCAGGCATGAACCCACCTGATGACATCCACTTGTCTAGTGATCCAACCAGGATCACCAACTGCTCAACCTGGTCGGCAGTCAGACTACCGGAGTTGGTGTACTGGTTGATGAGTTCACGGATACTGGCTAAGGTCTGATCCGGGTCCATGATTTCTACTCCTGGTACTCTGGGTAGTCAGACTCGATCGAGTCCATGAGGCCAAACATCTCGGAGTGTGAACCCTGACCGTACAGACTCACGAACCCTTGGCTGTCCTCATGGGCAATGCATGCCTCACCATCACCCAGAGGGATTAGGCCGTACCAACCCTCTGGGTACTGGACGCTGCCTGCCTCAATGACGAAGGTGGTACCCTCGTAGGCCTCCCTGAACCACTCAGGCTGGCCCTCGAACTTGCCAGGTCCGCAAGGTGCGTCGCTCATGGTGTTTCCCTTTCCCCTAGTTGGTTCGTGGGAGCCTAGGAATCGAACCTAGGAAGAACCATTCTCCCGGTGTTGCTAGCTAGCTACCAAGCGGGACAACCTTCACTTGAACCCACTCGGTGGTGAATACTGGGAGTCGCCTGCTTCCGGACCCATCCAGGGCCTCACCCAGGAAGGCCAATGCATTCTGACCCTCCATGCCGTGAATCTCCTCAACCACGAACTCCTCATCACCCGAGAACGCATCCCGGATGACATCTCCCACACGGACCATGGTGGCGGGAAGTCTCGTGAATTGCATTGCATTTCCTTTCCCTAGTGACCATCCCTGGCCACCCTAACCACCCAAGACTCGGACAGCTAGATTGGTGGACAGGAGAGTAACTAGGGGGGAAAGAACCACTATGAAGTTGCCAAGGTCCAAGGCTCAGAGATGGTCCGCCTAGAGGTAAGACCCCCGGTTCAGACCGTCGAACCGAACTGACAACAACTTACCCGGTGATGTTGGTGTTGGCAAGTGGATTGGCTGACCATTTGGTCAATAGCCCCTAGGGACTAGTTAGGGTGCTGCCCCCCCCAGGGGCTACTGGGTCCCGGGGGCCGGCCCATAGTCCAGAAGCATGTAGGGTACACTCAATCCCCTGCCTCCCCTGGCATCCCTCCCCCAGAGGCTCCCGGAGACGCCCCGATAATCGACCTTATGTCAACCAGCCGCTCACATATCACCCAAAGGGGAAAAGATGACCCGGGGTCTGCCGAGGCCCCCGGCACCTCCGGAGGAGGTATCCCCTCCCTCTATACTTTCCATTATCACTAAGAATCCCCTGGTCTATCTGGGTATGGGACTCTTTGACCGAGGGTCTGACTCAGTGATATCTGGCTTATCCGGGTGCCTCTAGTATAACTGTTACTTCTGGTAACACCCAGTATCTCCACCGGGTGAGACTCTGGGTTCCTGGTTGTTACTAGACAGTAACTTAGGGACTCCAGTGACATCTTCTAAGAAGATTCCACAAGGACCAACAAGCACTACTATGTCCCTGGGGTCTGGAGTCTGGGGGGTCTAAGGGGGGATTCTAGGGGTCTGAGGTCTGAGGGGTTAGCCGGCATCCGGGGGTCTGGAGACTCTGGGGGTTAGCGTTCCCAGGGGCTTTTGGGGTCTGGGCCTCCCTGCTTTCGCAGTGAACACACTAATCCCATCAACCTCAACCCTTCGGGTCTAAGGGTCAGCATACCACCCGCTATCCGGGGGTTCCGATCTCCCCCTTGCGCCAGAGCCTACCTGGACAATAAGGACTGTAACCCCTCTAACGGGCATTTGAGCGGGTACCTAAGACCTTAGGTCTTTACTTCCGCCCCCCAGTCACACTGAGGCTGATGAGGACTCCCGGGTCCAGTCCTAGAAGCTGGGCTCTAAGTCTTAGTCTGAGGACCAGACTGTGAGTCGTAGTCCGTGGAAGCCAGACCCGGGATGTTCCTGACCCTCTTCTACCAGACCTTTCAGAGCCCATGCTGGATTCTGCTGTAAAAGTCAGCAAAAGAATCCAGAAAGTTTCCGGGGTCCCTATCTTACCTCTCCAGGCTACCTAGACCCCGGAGAAGCCAGTGGGAATGAGCAACCTCAGGTACAAGCGTAGGTGCAACTGTGGCAAGGCAATCCAGCCCCTGAAGACCAACTGGGAATGCGACTCCTGCGGTAGGAAGTACCTGGCCCACTACCCTGAAGAAGACCTCTTTGATACCCCTGAAGGGGCTAAGAGTAGCTGATGCCCTATCAGATCAAGGAGGCCACCTGGAGGAAGTTCGACAGGCTTATAGCCCAGGGGCACACCAAGAAGGAGGCCATGCGTAAGTGTGGTATCCGCTCCTACCAGACGATCCTCAACCGTGAAAACGGCCTCAAGGACACCCCAGACAAGCGGGAGGAACGCAAGGAAGCCTGGGTTGAAGTCAACATCCCTGACCCTCTCAGGTATGAGGAGTTGTCAGAGACCGCCAAGCGTGGCTGGGATGACTTTCAGTTCTTTAGAGAGCACTACCTGGGCAGAACCACAGTCCCCTGGCAGTCGATGGCGGCTCAGGAGGTCATCAAATACCTTGGAACCGAGGACAAGGAGTACGTGGTTTGCAACATGCCTCCAGGCGGAGGTAAGACCACAACCTTCACACATGACATCGTCTGCTGGCTCATCGTCCGGGACCGAAGCATTAGAGTCCAGCTTGGACATCGAGTCCACGCATCTGCCAAACAATACTCTCGTCGCCTCAAGACCACCCTCGAAAGAACCGACCCCATGGTGGGTGCAAGAGGAGTGGTTTCTCAGGATTACGGACGCTTCAAACCGGTGGCCGCTGACCTATGGAGAGGCGATGAATTCATTGTAGAGCAGTACGACTCCCGAAAGACCATCGAGAAGGAACCCACCGTAGTGGCCCATGGTCAGGACTCCGGGTTCCTGGGTGGCCGCTTTGACTTCATCGTCTGGGATGACCTGGTCCACCGGAAGAACATGAAGATGGTGGAATCCAGAGAGCAGTGGCAGGAGTGGTGGACCCAGGAAGCAGAGTCTCGTCTGGAGCCCGGTGGGGCACTGTTCCTGATTGGCCAGAGGCTCGGTGCTGACGATGGCTATCGGTTCGCCCTGGACCTCAAGGATGTCCCTGACGATGAGGACGACGAGGAAGCCGAAGGAACCAGGAAGTACCACCACGTCATCTACAAGGCTCACTACGACGATAAGTGCGAAGGGGACCACAAGCGGTCTGCCAAGCCTTACCCTGAAGGCTGTTTGTTAGACCCGGTGAGGCTTCCCTGGCGAGAGTTGCGCCGGCAGAAGGCTAACAACCCCCGCATCTTCGAGGTCACTTACCAGCAAGAGGACACCGACCCTGCCAACCAGCTTGTGACCCTCCTGGATATCCGGGGAGGCATTGACCCCAGGACTGGTGAGGAGCTACCAGGCTGTGAGGAAAGGGAAAGAAGGCTCCTACAGCTTCCTGACTACTTCTCCGGGCACCACCTGAGCATCGTCACCGTAGACCCCTCACCGACTAAGTGGTGGGCTATCCAGTGGTGGGTCTATCAGGTCAACACCGAGTACCGCATCCTGATGGACATCGAGAAGGCCCAGCTTCGTGCTGATGATTTCCTTGATTTAGTAGGCGATAGATACACCGGGCTCATGGAGGACTGGGCCACCCGAGCCAAGAGCATGGGATTACCGATCCACTATCTGATCGTTGAGGCCAATGGTGCCCAACGCTTCATGCTTCAGACGCACTTTATTAGGTCTTGGCTGGCCAGGAACAACATCAGCCTGATTCCGCATCAGACCAACATCAACAAGGCTGACCCGGAGTATGGGGTCCAGACCATCGCCAGGGCTTATAGGCAGGGACTCGTCAGGTTCCCCATGGACCTTCCTTCTTCCTCAAGGATGAAGTCCAACTACCTGATCAGCGAGCTTCTGAAGTGGCCTGAGGGTGCAACCGATGACCAGGTTATGGCCCACTGGTTCCTTGAGTATCACCTGCCCAACCTGAAGTTCGAGTTCGACACCCCCATCAGAAGCCGAAGACCCTCATGGGCCGGCAAGCTTCCTGGTGAATTGACTGCATAAACCAACATCTGGTTTACCGATTATGGTACAGATACTCACCAAGGTTTAACTATAGACTCCAGAGGCCTCATTGAAGACAGTCGAAGAAATCTTGGCCCTCTGGGAGGACCGCAAGAAGTCACAGCATCCCGCGATCCAGGAGATGATGAGGATCAGGGAGGTTGCAGATGGCGAAGTGGTCATTCCTCTCCCGGAGTTGGACAAGGCTGAGAAGCCGGCAGTGGCCAACCTTATCTCCGAGGGCATTGAGCAGACTGCCTTCCGGGTGTCCTCGACCACCCCAGACCTGACTTACCCTGCGATCAACCCCAGGATCAAGCGACAGGTCGAGAGGGCAGACCAGAGGCGCTTAGCCAACTTGTCCTGGTGGCAGCAGAACGACATCAGAACCAAGCTGTTCCGTAAGGCCCTGTATCTGATCGGGTATGCGTCTGCCCCGACCTTCATCAAGCCGGACTTCAAGAAGGAGATTCCCCAATGGGAGATCAGGTCCCCGATGGCCGCCTTCCCGGCCCCGTCTTCGGACATCGACTCCATTGAGCCTGATGATTGCATCTTCTCCTATCAGAAGACCCGAGCCTGGCTGGAGCGCAACTACCGGACCCTGGGCAAGCTTGACGGGCTTTCGATGGGTGACGTGCATGGCAAGGCCATTGATATGGAGGCCATGTTCGACATTGTTGAATACACCGACGATGTTGAGCATGTTCTGATTGTCGTCGGCAAGAGTTCAAGTCCCCATATCTACGGCCAGGTCCCAGGTAGGGGCTATGCGGAACTGGAGCGCATTCCCAACCGTGCAGAAATACCTCTGGTGGTTTCCCCTCGAAGGGTGACCTTATCGAAGTTGCAAGGTCAGTTCAACCAGACCATTGGTATCTACACCGGGATGGCGCAGTTGATGGCCCTGGACCTCATTGCAGTCCAGAAGGCGGTCTTCCCTGATCTGGTCATCATTGGTCAGAATGGCCGGCCCCCGCATCTTCAGGGTGGCGAGTGGAAGGACGGGCTCACTGGTGAGATCAACACCCTGACCGATGGTGCTGTCGAGGCAGTCCAGCTACAACCGGGCTACAAAACCGGCGAGTCCATCGACCGTATGGAAAGGGCTATCAGGCTCCATGGTGTAGCCCCTCAGTTCGGTGGGGAATCGACCACCAACATCAGGACCGGGCGTCAGTCTGAGATCAACATGAGCGCTCAGATCGACTTCCGAATCCAGAAGTACCAGGAGCAACTAGCCCGAGCGGCCGTCAAGGAGAACGAGCGGGCTATCGCAGTCATGAAGGCCTACTTCGGCAACAAGAAGAAGTCCTTCTACGTCTCCGGGTTCAAGTCCACCAAGAAGACCGTTGACTATGTCGCCAATGACATCTTCGACACCAGCGTCAACATGGTCACCTACTCAATGCCTGGTGCTGACGTCAACGGGGTCATCCTTGGCCTTGGTCAGCGTGTCGGCATGGGGATCATGAGCCCAGAGACCGCAGCGATGATCGACCCCCTGATTGATGACCCGGAGATTGAGCTTGACCGGGTGATGTCCAGCAGGCTTGAGCAGATGCTTCTAGAGGCCCTGGGCCAACAGATTGCAGCAGGAGCCCTCGCGGCAGTTGACGTTGCCAACATCATCAAGAAGGTGCACAACGATAACAAGGACCTGGCAGATGCAATCCAAGAGGCGCAGCGAGAAGCCCAGGAGCGACAAGCAGAACTCACCACCCCGGAATCCCCTGAAGCGCAACCGGGGCTATCTCCACCAGGAGCCGGAGCTGAGGCAGGCGGTGGAGTTGTACCCGAGGTTTCTTCGGATCAACAGAACATTGCACAACTCCTACGATCTCTGAGGCAGCCCAGTGGCCCCGCTGGTGGTAGAGCCCCGGCTATGGCTGTAGGGGCTGGTGCCTGATGCCTAGAAAGGGACGTGGAGGCAAGCGAGTTGGCCAACCTGGGGTCGCCTATGCAAACCGGTCAGACCTGAATGCGTCGAATCCCACTGGAGGCACTGCCGGCCATATGGGCACAGCACGCCCGTACAACACCGGGACCAAGATGCCAGCCCCTAGCCAGCAAGGCCCAAACCCCATGGGTGGGAGAATGCAAGGCCCTCCGCCCGGTGCAGTTACTCCCCTCTCCGCACCGTCATCGAGGCCAAATGAACCGCTCACTGCGGGACTCAATGGTGACCAGGCGACAATTCTGCCTGAAGACCCTGATGAGATGATCCGGGCTCTCTACCGGGTGTCTGGACTCGAATCCCTCAGAGAGCTTGTGGAGCGCCTTCCGGTGCGCACTGGCCCCATGCCCCAGTCGGGAGCCCCTAGAGGCCTGATGCCCATGCGAGGGATGCCCCAGGGTCCTGAGCCCAGTGCAATGCCTCAGGGAGCACCCATTGGCCCTGGGGTCCCTGAGGCACCCGAAACCATGGAAGGACCCTAATGCCGATCCGGCCAGTCCGATCCCCTCAGTATGAGGAGCAGCTAGGCCGAGAGGTTGCCATGCGGGATGCTCGGCGTGCCAACTTCATGGCCCAGGCAACCCCCGAACTGGCTGCCCGCGTGGGGTCTATCGCCTCCAACTATCCTGGTATGCACACCGGGCTTACTGCCGCTGCGGGAATGGCCGGCCTATCCCCTGAGGACCCCCAGACGATTGCCTTGGCTCAGAGGGCCTACCAATTACAGTATGAGGCTACTGGGGGATTCCAGGTCGGTGAACTCGTAGACCCTAAGACGCTTGCTCAGGCCAAACGGGATACCAACCTGAATGCTGACAAGCCTTGGGAAGTCCAGGATGTTGATCGCAGGTTAGCCGAGACCGACCCAGAGAGCAAGCCAGAGCATTCTCCTGGACGCTTTGAGCCCGTCCTGGCTCCCTTGCGTGGGGCCACCAGGACTGCCTTCATGCTCCAGGAGTCCCTTCAGCAGGCAGTCTCGGCCTCTCTGATGCAGATCGGGACCCTTGGCCGGGTGAACCCAAGGGACAAGGGGTCTGGCAACTACGACACCATGGTCGAGGTTGCCTACAAGCAGTGGCGATCTGGTAAGGGCATCGACCTTGGTTCTGGCTGGCTTCCTGGTGGGTCCGTCAGGCATGAGTCAAACCTGAGCAGCAAGGAACACTTTACCGACCCTGAGACTGGGGTTTGGCTTACCCCTGGCCGGGCCCTCGCCCCTGGAGTCGCTAGAACGTTCCTGCCTTGGGCTGCCGTGGAACCAGGCTCCCGAGAGTACAACATCACTTCCTCGATTCTCGACCTGGGGAACTCAATCTTCCTGGACCCCACTTCAGCGGTCCTGGGGCCAACCAGCAAGGCTCGTCAGGCTGCCAGAACCTTCCAGGCACCTAATGGCATGCAGGCCCTCAAAGAAGCTCTGGTCACCGGGATCAACGGCAGGAAGTCCACGGTTGCCGAGAACATCGAGACCTGGGGGAACTCAGAGGCCGGCAAGAAGGTGTTCGAGTACCTGGCAGGCCGCAACTCGGTTACCGAACTCATGGAGCACATTAAGGGTCTGGACCGCCAGACTGCCCTTGCCATCGCTGATGAGACTGACCCGGATGCAGTCAAGAAGTTGCTGATGCCTGCGATGGGCACTCAGGTACGCCTGAAGCCTTCAGCCAATCGAATGGCTACCAGGGATTACCTTTCCCAGATTGGCCGGGTGATGCCTGATGGATTCACCCGCTTAGGTGCCAGTCTTCCCAGAGGGATCATTGGCCTTGATGATCCCCAGGCTTCCTGGCAGAACCTTCAGAACACCCTCAGAACTGCCGGGATGTCTAAAGAGCGCATCGAACAGGTCAACCGGGGCTTTGCCAAGGTCAATAACTACGATGAACTCCTAGAGTGGTCCAGGGACTCGTTCGTCAAGGCCATCGATGACCAGATCGTTGAGAGCCTATACGGCAAAGAACTGACCAAACCCAACCTGAAGAAGCGCCGCGACATCCTGACCAATCTGTTCAACCCCAACAATGAGGAGCGTGCCTACTGGATCAAGGCCGCCTCAGGGGAAACGGCAGATACGGTCCTTGCTCTCTATAACCCGTTCACCAAGGAGGCGCTACCTACTCCACATTCTGTGGCTGAGCTTCTTGGTCGAGGGGTTCCAGTCCCTGATGCAAGAGCCCTGAGGGCCATGACCACCCGGGGCCCGACTGCCGCTGCACTTAGAACAGTGATGGACCTGCCAGCATCCGAGTTCAGTCGGGACGCTCTTGAGCTTTTGTTTGTTGATGTCTTCAAGGCCGCCCAACTTCTTCGTGGTGCCTACACAATCCGGGTGATGTCTGAGGAGCTTGTCCGGGTCGCTGCAACCTCGACCTCTCGGTTCGTGAATAATCCTGCCGCGTTCCTTGGCTGGTTCATGGCCAGGTACAACGAGGGGTCGCCATTACTTCAGAAGATGGCCGCCAATGGCTCAGGAGTCATCTCTAGGGCTGCACTGAAAGCTGACGAGAAGTTGTCCAAGGGAGCCCAGAAGTACGGCATCGGTGGGACCACAGTCCTCGATGAGTTTTTTACCGATGTCCCTGAGTTCCAGGCAGCGCTTGACCGGGAAACCAACTGGCGATACCCGGGGGTTGTTGGCCTAAACGAGTGGACCAGGCACAAGAAGGGAACCCAGCATTACATCAGTTCAGTAGCAGACGAACTCTCCAAGCTTTCCTCCAGCCCCATTGAGCGCTTGATACCCGACGCTGCGGTCTATGACAATGGTCGGGGCCTAATTGGCATTGATGCCATCAAGCAGGACTTCTGGGATGGTCCCCTCAAGGTCTACCGGGAAATGCTTGGCGACACCAGACATCGTGAGCATGTTCTTTCTACTAGAGAGCAGTCCGACAAGTACATTGATGAGGTTGTCGAGCGAGTCAATGACCTAACTGGCGGAGACCCCGACCTTCTGCTTGCTATCAAGGATGGAAAGCTAGACGGTCAGCGCATCAGGAATGGCACCTTTGATGCTAAGAAGGTGAATGCTTTCCTGGAGACCAAGCTGGACAGCCTCCCTGATTGGGTTGGCGGTCAGAAGATGGGACCCCCACAGCGCCCGGGGGATGGTGTTCGAAAGGGCATTGACTGGATGTTCAAGTGGCTAGCCACTAAGCCGACCAATGCGCTGGCTAGGTCTCCGGTTTTCCGGCAGGCTTACTGGGCTCGCATGACCGAGATGGCTAGCTTCCTTGATGCCAAGAGCGCCAAGAAGCTCATAGATTCAGCCCAGAAGAATAACCTTTCCCCCAGCCAGATAAGGCTTATCAAGCAACAGGCCCAGGGCAAGGGTACTGGCACTCTTGAAGGTATTGACGCGGTCGCCAAGCAGTATGGGGTGACCGAGGTCAAGGAGCTTCTGTACGACCTTAGCAAGCGTAACAATTTCTTCGATATGACTCGCTTGCTGATTCCGTTCGGTGATGCCTGGAAGGAGGTTCTGACCACCTGGTCCAAGATCGGGTTCGAGAACCCCAAGGTTGTTCGCAGAGGCCAGCAGGCTATCGAGGGTGCCAGAGACACGGACCACAATGAGGGCCGAGGGTTCTTCTACCGGGATGACTTCGGTCAGGAAATCTTCGCCTACCCGATGGCTGGGGCTCTGGCTTCGAGGTTCCTTGGTACTGGACCTAATACAGAGCTTGCGATGACCGGGTCTGTCCAGGGCCTCAACATGATCGGTGGTTCGGTTCTCCCTGGCTTCGGGCCGATCCTCCAGGTACCTCTGAAGCCCTTCATGCGGAACCTCCCAGGGGATCATTTCGCCAGAGAACTGTTCTTCCCCTATGGGGCCCCAGGTGGTGATGAGCAGCAGGACCCAGGAGCAGACTTCTTTGATGCACTTCTGCCGGCCTGGGCTAGGAAGCTGATCGCCGCATTCTCCAGACAGCAGCCCACCTGGATGAGCGCCAATGCTGAAATGCTCCAGTTGGAAGCAGCATCTGGGCGCTGGGACATGTCTGATGAGACTCAGATTCAGGCAATGCAGAAGGTCGCAGCCGAGAAGGCAACCACCAGGCTTCTGTTGCAGGCTCTCGCTCAAACGACCCTGCCCACTGGCCCTCAGGTCGAAATGAAGTCGAAGCTTGAGACCGGTGACTGGATTCACTTCAGGGCCATTGGTGATCAGGTCCGTGAATGGCAAGAGGAGTACGGCGAGTCAGAAGCCATTGCCCTGACTGAGCACGTCTTCGGCTTGAACAACCTGGAAATGACCTTCTTCAACAAGACCAGGTCCAACCGGGAAATGCCAGTAACGATCGAAGGCAACAGGTTCATCCGTGAGAACCCTGAACTCTATGAGCAGTACAAGGATGTTGTCGGCTATTTCACTACCGACCCCGAGCCTGGGACTTTCGATTACCTGAGCTTCACTGACCAGATCATTCGTGGCGACCGAGTCCGAATGACTCCAGACCAGATTGCCCATGCGTCAAACAATGCGCTTGGCTACCAGGCGTATCAGAAACAGCAGCAGAACGCATTGGCAATGTTCGGCAGTTTACAGTCTGATGAAGCAAGAATGTTCCTGAGAATGGTTCGCATGGACCTTGAGGATAAGTACCCAGGGTTCGGGCGTGCTGACTATTCACCTAGAAGGCCCCCACCCCAGCAGTTGATTGGGGATATGGAGCGTGCAATCCAGGACCCGAAGCTACGCAACACCGAGGTTGGCCCTTACATCGCTGAATACTTAGAGGCCAGAAAGCAGGTTCAGGCCCTAGCGGTCTCTTTGGGGCTCCAGCCTGACAGCTTTGCCAGGTCCACTAGAAGCGAACTCATCTATGCACGAGACCAGCTTAGGAACCTCGGTGAGGAACTGTCTGAAAAGGAGCCGGCCTTCCGGGCAGCCTGGGAAAGACTGTTCATGCGGGAACTCCTCGATGAGGAACTTGAGCCAGGATTGGACTACATGGAAGCACTAGACAACCCAATGGGTTCCTTGGGCTCTGGGTCTATGAGTTTGGCGGGTGCTGGCCTTGGTTAGAGAAAGAGGTATCTATAGGGCAACCCCTAGGACCACCAGAGCAAGGGCGGCAGGAACACGAAAGCCTAGACGCAAGGTCAAGAACCCCGGAATACGCGCCAATACGGCTCTTAGGGGTTCACCAACCCCAGCGAACAGACTCAGTCAAGCCCGCCGGGATTATGAAGGCCTCAGAGTCCAGGGCCTAGGTTCCGGTGAAGGTCCGTCTCCCAGGATGACCGCTGACGCTGGGGCCATTAGGGACTTCCGGCTCCAGGGTCGCATGGACGCGGGGATGTCCCCTTTTGGGGTTCCCTTCGAGTGGCAACCCCAGGACTCGCATCCCGGCTGGATTCCCATCTACTACGAGGGGGACCAGCTTGATGCACCGTTCACTTCCCCTGAGGACATTGCCAGACTTCAGGTCGAGTTGGTCCAGGCCGGCCTTCTGACTTCCGCTTACCGTCGAGGAGTCTGGGACCCTGCTACCCAGGAAGCCTATGCGATGGTGCTCACTTATGCCAATCAGGGTGGTGAGCAGTTCGGTATGGGTCCAGGCCACCGAAGCACCGCCTGGCGAAAAGCCCTCGATATGCTCAAGGAGAACCCTGAAGCATTCGATGAGGCGGTCCCGGATTATGTGCCCGAGGTCTATCTGGCACCAAACCCCGAGGCAATCAAGGGTGCCATCTACAACACTTTCAACAGCATGTTGGGCCGGGACCCTACTGAACTGGAACTCAGGCAGTACCAGGGCATCTTCGAGAATGAACACCGAGCCCAATACGAGGAAGCAGTCCAGAGAGACCGAACCTCCTATTACCACCAGGCCGAACTCCAGGGTCAAACCGATGCTGAACTGACTGCCTTTGGTGCTCAAGGTGCAACCAACAGGCCTGACATGCCAGACGGCCAGGAGCGTGATCCGAATGCCGCAATGAACACCGCAATCCTTGAGAACAAGCAGGATGAGCGGGAAATGCGGACACAGCAGCAGGATTACTCAGAGGACTTCGGGACACTCGAAAGCGGCTTCTCGACTCTTAGGTCCATGATCGGGAGGCTAAGCTAATGGCTCGCTATGATCCCAACATCGTCAATACCATTGTCCGAGTTGGCAAGCAGATGGGCTATGGTCCTCGTGAAATCACTGCTGCACTCTCTACTGGAATTGTGGAGTCTGGGCTACGCAACCTTGGCCACCTTGGCAACAGGAATGACCATGACTCATTAGGTGTCTTCCAGCAGCGGCCTTCCCAAGGTTGGGGGACCCCGGCTCAGCTAACCAATGTCGAGTATGCGGCCCGCAAGTTCTACAGTTCAATCCCCCAGTTCGATCGGCAAGGTATCTCAGGTGCTGAACTGGCTGCAAGGATTCAGAGGCCAGCCAGGCAGTACAGACATCGCTATGCCCAACGCTGGAATGAAGCCGAGAGCCTTCTTCGGGCATTCGGTGGTGGTCGAGGGGCCGGCTCAGACAGGGCTCTAGCCAACCGGACTGCACCCAACGGTCGGGTTCCTATCGGGATGAACCGGACTGCCAGGCGTCGGATGGTCAACATCCAGCCATCTGCTGCTATCAACCTAGGCAACCCCGACCCCGTAGACCCTACACAGACTGAGCCCACAGTCCAGCAGGACATGGATATGTGGGGCCAAATGCTTGCCCAGGTATCCTCGATGATGCAAGGCAACCCAGCAGAAAGAGCCTCTGGGGTAGGTAATCCCTTCAGTGGTACCGCAGAGGAAGAATCCGACTTCGGGCTTGAGCGTGCCCTTGGTGAGCTTTACCAGGCGTACGGACCCTCCAAGCGATTCCTTGCCGACTTCGACCTCACTGATGCTGACCTGGATGACCTGCCAACCTCGGTCAGGCAGCAGACCCTCCAACGCAACGGTGGGCTACCACCCAATCCCGAACAGGGCTCTGGTGCTCTGGCTATCCAGATCGCCCAGCAGTACCTGGGGGTCCCGTACCTTTGGGGAGGCGTCAACCCCCAGAAGGGCCTGGACTGTTCCGGGTTGATCCAGTTGGTCTATAAGCAGATGGGTATCAACCTTCCCAGGTTCTCAGGGCACCAGATGCAGTCCGGCAAGAAGGTCAACAGCCTGGCTGAAGCCCAACCTGGAGACCTGGTAGGCAAGCCTGGTCACGTGGCTCTCTACATGGGTAACGGTCAGATTCTCCATGCCCCCCGGACAGGGAAGAACGTAGAGATTAGAAACCTCTACTTCAAGCCCACTAGCATTCGCAGGTTCGTCTAATGCCTCAGTTGAACAGTATGCCCGGTGGCGCTGAAATCTGGCGACTGGACGGCAAGCATATCTACCTCATGTGGCGCGTTCCCAATGGGGCCAATGGTGGCCGGGGAACCCCAATGGTCTGGCATGTTCCCAACGGTGAAGCCTGGAATGCGATGACCGATGGGCTCCCAGAGTCAGAGACCAGGGTCCAAAGAGAGATTAGTTCAAGGGAACTCAAGGCCATTGGTGCCATCCGGGCCGGCAAGACCTCACAGATTGAGAACACTGCCGAGCATCCTTTCGCCACCTGGGTAGCCAACTACAACCGTGAGGCCAAGGTGAACCCGATGCTTCGGGACCCTGAGGTTATGAGTATCTATGCTCGCTCACTGGTTGAAGGTAGGCCACCCACCCAGGGGCAACTGGAGTCCACCAGATACTGGCAGACCCGGACTCCTGGGCAAAGAGAGTGGATCAAGCTCTCCGCAGGCGATCCGAAGGCAGCCGAACAGAGGCTCCAGGACAACAGGATCAGGGCTCGGAATGCTCTGATTGATACCGGCTACCAGAACCCCAGCATGGCCCTAAGTGGCTTCCTGGCTGACAAGTGGACCCGGGGTGACATCACTGAGGAGCAGTTCAATGACTCAATCCTCAAGGAGATCGACCCCTACCACCCTGACGCTAGCCCCTTCGCTGGCAAGTATCTCGGTGAGAATGACCGCATCATCAGGACCACCAACGGCAAGATGTACATCCGGCAGTCCACAGAGGAAGGCTATCGGGACTGGGAACTCACTGGCCCAGGCCAAAGAGCCAGATATGCAGATGAGGAAGCCCAGTGGGCTCTGCCTTCTGCGGTCCTCTACTACGACCCCAAGACCAGTAAGCACTACCTAAGGACCAGGACCAAGAAGGGTGGCCAGTGGCTTGGTTGGTACGCAACCTCAGAGAAGGAAGCTCGAATCCTGTCAAGGTACTACAAGCCTCAGGTTCTCAGGCCAGAGTACAACATTGATATGCGGAAGCAGCAGACCCCGAGCGTGTTGACCCTCTTTGGTGTGAAGCCCGGTGAGGATGGCTGGCTAGAGCAGGGTGTTCAGCGTCTAGAGAATGCCGCACACGAGGAAGGCGTCCGTAAGGCCGGGGATGCCATCACCTTCTTTGAGCGTCAGTCCGGTCAGCTTCTTGGACTCGAAGGCGAAGACCGAGTCCAGCAGCTTGTGAAGCAATGGCTTGGACCCATCGGCATGCGCACCTGGACCGATGAGATGATCGGACAGTGGGCCTACAAACTTAGGACCAACCCAGGCTCTGTTGACCTTCTGGTTGAGCAACTGAAGAAGCAGCGTTTGGCGATGTTCCCCGAGCATGAGAACCCCGAGCTTGCCTATGACGACATTGCAACCCTGGCTCGTGGGATGGTCCAGAACATCTGGGGTGAAGTCCCCGACGAGACTGATCCGATGTTCGCCAAGCTGGTCAGGATGAATGACGCCTACTCCATCGAACAGTTCCTGAGGAAGGAAGGCATGAAGCGCAACAAGGGCAATGTGGTATCGCAGGCCCTCGATGATGCTGAACCCATGTTTGGTGGTCGTGTCCAGGGTGGTGTGCGATGAGGCTCTACAGGTCGCCAGTTGACGGTGTTGTCTTCCTGGTCAACGAAGGCACCAAGACTCGATACCGGCTTGACCCTGCCGAGATTCCTTCTCTGACCAAGATCTATGGTTCAGTCATTGATGCTGCTGAAGGCCAGCTAAGCATTCGTGCCGGCTTCGTTGAGGGGCCCCGAGCATCTACGGTCTTCGGTGGCATCTCTGGCATGGAAGCTGTGGCCTCTGGTGACAAGGTCAACCCATTCTCCTGGGGAGCTAAGCCGATTGGTTCGCCTAGCCATATCGAAGGCAAGGCCCCCCAGGATGCCAAGTTCATGTATGGGTCTGGGGAATACTGGCTGGTAACCTCAGATGGCACTCGACATCATGCACGAAACCAGGCCCAGGTTGATGCCCTCTATAAGCTCTACGGTGTCCCCCAGGTAAGTACCAAGCAGCAGATCGAGGCATCGACTCACAAGGCATCTGGAGTCCTGGACTACTTCGGATTCCAGTCGGTTGAGCAGCTTGAGCAGCTTGAGTCTCCCTTCCCTGACACTACGCCTCCCAATGATGTTGGCAGGTCCTTCGTTGATGAAGCCAGGCGCAGGTATCCCCACATGCCTGAGGAACTTCTCCAGGTCTATGCCGACAAGTGGCAGGAGACTGGGGATGCAGCCCTAGCGATGGAGGAAGTCAGGGAAAGCCCTAGGTATGAGGTTTACTTCCCTGGCAACCGAAAGCAGAACGGTCAGCTTGCAATGTCTGAGGCTGACTACATGACCTACCGGGATCGTGTCACCCAGATGATGCGCTCGGTTGGCATGCCTGAAGGTTTCTACGATGAGCCCGAAGACTTCGCAGAGTTCGTCAACAGGGGCCTAAGCCTCCAGGAGATTCAGTCACGCATCATGGAGGGTTGGACTGCGATGCAGTTTGCCCCCTCAGATGTCCGTGAGACCTTTGCTCAGTACTACGGACCCAACTCGGATGCTGCACTGGCTAGCTACTTTATTGACCCAGACCGTGCAGAGAAGGTCATCCTTCAACATGTTACCGCTGCACAGATTGGGGCCACAGCCAGGCGTACTGGATTCGGTGATCTCTCGCAGGGTCAGTCTGAGAGGTTGGCCGGCTTGGGCGTTGATCCGGGTCAGGCAGTTGATCAGTTCTCGGCCATGGCCATGCAGAGGCAGATCTTCGGTCAACTACCCGGTGAAGTCCAACCTGGAGTCTCCCAAGAGGAAGCCCTTGGTGCAGTCTTTGAAGGTGATTCCCAGTCGCGAGAGAGGATCAGAAGGCGTCAAGAGGGTCGAGTCTCAAAATTCCAGGGTGGCGGATCAGCAATTACAGCAGAATCCGGCATCGCTGGTTTGAGAAGTGCTACAAACTAGAGTTAATGGTGAGCTAAGGCCATAGGGGTCTTGGCCCAGAGGAGCCACAGCGTTTCTCCCGGCGTTGTGCGGCCTAGAAAGGGATGATGACAATGACCGATATTTCTAACCCCGAGTACGACTACCAAGAGGAACCCGTCGAGGAACCCCAGGAATCTTCAGGTATTGCTTCTCTGCGCAAGGCGTTTGAGGAGAACCAGAAGAAAGTCCGGGACCTTGAACGCAATCTCGCTTTGTCGAAGGCTGGCATCCCTGAGGATCATCCGGCTTTGCCGTTGTTCCAGAAGGTAGATGATGTTGACTGGAGCGCACCCGACAAGGTTCGAGAGGCCGCAGAGCGCTACGGACTTCTGACCCCCCAAACCACAGCACCAGAAGTCCCAGCAGATGAGCAGCAGGCTCACGCCCGGATGTCCGATGCAGTGACCACAGGTGAAAGCATTGACCCCAATGCTGATAAACCGTGGTTGAAGCCCGGACTCTCCAAGGATGAGGCTATGGCTCTGTACTCTCAACACAAGGGTTTCGCCAACCTTCAGTAGTCCGATCGGGGGTCATAAGGACCCCTAAATGGCAATCTATGGAACCGGGGATTCCGGGTTCGATCAGGTCTCTTGGGACTTGTTCACCCGGTTTGCCCTTCGACCGGAACTGTTCTACGACCGCATCGCTTCGGTTCAGGCCACCAACCTCGATAAGCGTGGTTCGACCGTTCGATTTACGAAGACCGCCGACCTTGCTGCGGCTACCACGCCTCTGAGTGAGAAGGTTGACGTCGATGGTGTGACGTTCTCTGACTCGAATGTTGACGTGGTGCTGGACGAGTACGGTAACGCTGTTGTGACCACTGCCCGCATCCGGGGTACTAGCTACCTGGACGTGGACCCCGTGGTCGCAAACCTGCTGGGCTACAACGCCGGGCTCTCGATTGACACGATCACTCGTGATGTCCTGCATGATGGTGACAACGTCCACTATTCGGACGCTACTGCCACCCAGGCCAACAGCCAGGCTACTGATGTTCTTGCTGCTGATATT
>Ga0208477_100164_pt1 | contig 34861 bp, 34 predicted proteins | sample HotLakmasection1_FD_184724 | JGI IMG/M metagenome (GOLD analysis project Ga0208477, IMG submission 184724) | Hypersaline microbial mat communities from Hot Lake, Washington, USA - Section #1 (SPAdes) | ecosystem: Environmental > Aquatic > Non-marine Saline and Alkaline > Hypersaline > Microbial...
TCTATCTAACAATATTGTCCCAGCATTACGAACAAAAAGACCAAAGAAAAAAGAATTGTAAAGTTCTTTTTTTGCTACCCAATAACCAAAAATTTTACTTTTTGTTAATGCATTTTCAATAATCAAAGGATCGATAACGCTTCGATGGTTAGATACTAATAAATAGTTACCATCTTGTGGAACCTTCTCTGCATTGATAACTTTAACTTGCAAATCTAACTTATGAAGTAACTTTTGCGAATATTCAATTCGTAAGGCTTTTATTTGACTGAAATTGACAGATTTTTTAATTTTATACCCATAGTAGTTTGTTAAATATGTGGCATATAAAGCCATTTTAACTTGATTAAATGTCATCCAGTGGTTCCTATTTTTTTTAAAAATACAAAACTTTTTTTTATGAAGCCTTGTGCGTTGTAGAATTGGTGTGCTTGTTCTTTAGAAAAACTCGAAGATAAGACTATATTCTCACACATTGCAATGCGTGAATAATCCTCAAGGTACTCTAACATCTTCTTGCCATAGCCCTTGTTCCTTTCATCCTTGTCGGTAACAAAATCATAAACAAAGAGATGCCTTTTATGATAAAGATTCGTTTGAATCGCTACACCAGCATATGTAATCAATTTCTCATCTTGTACAATACCGAACATTTTATATTCCATGTGCCGCATATCGTATATGAGGTCCTCAAATTCTTGATAAGAAAGTTCAGTACGAAGCTGTTGTAACACGTCAAAAATGTCTTGAAGTTCTTTTAAATTTAATTCTCTAATTTGCATAGAACATTTTATACTAAATTCGTTACAATGAGGCACAAAATATTATGAAAAAGGATATTTATGGCGAAAAAGCATTATTATAACGTTGTAATTGTAGGTGGTGGAATTTCTGGAACTGCTTTACTTTATACACTCGCTAAATATACTGATGTAAAAGACATTGCACTATTTGAAAAGTATGATGACATAGCAACATTAAATTCCAGTGCAAAAGGAAATTCACAGACTCTTCACTGTGGAGATATTGAAACAAACTACACGTTAGAAAAAGCAAAAATCACCAATCAAACGGCTAGTATGGTTGAGAACTACGGCTTACTTTATGGTTATGAAAATAAATGCATGTTTAAAATTCCAAAAATGGCTCTAGGAGTTGGAACTGAGGAAGTCGCCTTTATAAAAAAAAGATATGAAGAGTTTAAAGAAGAGTTTCCTTATATGGAATACTGGGACAAAGAAAAATTAGCAGAGATAGAACCAGCCTTATTAAAAGGACGTGATGAAAATGAAGATATTGCGGCTATGGGAACACAAAGCCGATGGTCTGCTATAGATTATGGTGCGCTCTCTAAAACTTTTGTACAAAATGCTAAAGATGAGAATCCTAACTGCGATATCCATTTAAGTAAAGAAGTCGAAAAAATTGAAAAAATTGGTGATAAATTTGAACTGACTGTAGAAGGGAAACATTTTTATGCTGATTATGTTGTTGTCAATGCAGGTGCACATTCGCTCTTATTAGCACATAAAATGGGTCATGGACTTGATTATTCATGTTTACCTGTGGGTGGTAGTTTTTATTATTCAAAAGTAGATTCCCTTACATCAAAAGTGTATACCATTCAAAATCCTAAACTGCCATTTGCAGCTATACATGGTGACCCTGATATTGCAAATAATAATGTAGTTCGCTTTGGTCCAACCGCTATAGTATTACCAAAACTAGAGCGTTATCACCATGCTCACTTTATTGATTTCTTAGAAACCATGTCTCCATCAGCAGAGGTATTAGAGGTGTTTTATGATTTACTAAATGATGCTGATATTCGAGACTATGCATTAAAAAATATCCTCTATGAAGTTCCAGGAATTCGTAAAAAACTATTTATAAAAGAAGTTCAAAAGATAACCCCATTTATGCAAGAAAATGATATTGAATTTGCAGAAGGTGTTGGTGGCCTTCGTCCTCAGGTAATTAATAAAAAAACTAAGTCTCTTTTTCTTGGCGAAGCCAAAATAGAAACGGGAGAAGGTATTGTTTTTAATATGACTCCTTCACCTGGAGCTACTAGTTGTTTAGGAAATGCATATACAGATGCTCAACTCATAGCCAAGTATCTTGGTATCACGTTTAATGCAAAAATGTTCAATAAAGAACTTGTAACATCTAACTCATAAGTTTTTAAGCTTATAGTGTATACTATTGTTTACTTAATCAACATACAAAGAGAGTATCATGAATGTAAAAAGTATTAAAATAAGAATCGGGCTGTTTGTTGTGACAGCTATGCTGGTTCTAGGGTTTGGTGTTACTTTTTGGGCTGGATCAGCTGCAAAAGATGAAATTCTCAATTCTAGAATGGAACAAATGAGTTCTATTAAAATTTCTAAGATGCAACACTTAAAAAGCTATTTTCAAGAAATTGAAAATACCATGCTAGAAAAAGTAGCTACCAACAAAACATACGATTCTTTATCGTCCTTTGATGCAGGTTTTAAAGGACTCGAATATACAGACATTGATATAAAAGAAGCAAAGGCAGCTCTTCTTAAATACTATACAACTAACTATTTAAATCGTGTAGACTATTCCATAGAAGGTTCACCAAAAAAAAGAAGAGTAGAAAGCTACCTCCCTAAGTCCAACTCTGGGATAATAGCTCAGTATCTTTATCTTGTTCAAAATACACATGGAAATAACGCTAAACATCGTTTTTTATTTAATCCGAACTATGGAGAAGCATATTCAAATATTCATAGATATGAGCATCCAAGTTTAGCAACTACACTTGAAAAGTTTGCGCAAGAAGATGTTTACCTTGTCAATAGTGATGGTGATATTATATATAGTGTACACAAAAATGCAGAATTTGGAACTAACCTTCTACGTGGACCTTACAAAAACACTAGTCTGGCTACTATCTTTAAAAAAAGTTCACAGCTTACAAAGGGTAAAATCGCTGTAGAAGACATAGCAAACTTTGAGCCTCTTCTTAATAAAAAGGTTGCTTTTCTTGCATCACCAATTTATTATGAAGGGACATACCAGGGAAGTATAATTTTTCAATTCCCTATGGACAAAGTTGATGATATCATGAACTTTAATTACCAATATGACAAAGTAGGACTTGGTGAAACTGGAGAAGCATTCTTAGTTGGTAGTGACTTCCTTATGCGAAGTAATTCACGTTTTTATGAAACTATAGATAACCCAAACGTACAACATAACAAAACTACTTCTGGCTATTATAAAGTTGACACATATGCAACAAAATCTGCATTAAATGGAGACAATGAAACAAGAGAAGCAACAGACTATAAAAACAATAAGGTTATTACGTCCTATGCCCCACTTGAAATGTTTGGAGAAAGATGGGCTATAGTCGTAGAAATCAACACTGATGAGGCATTAGCTAGTGCTCATGAAAAGTTTCTTATTACACTTTTTGGTACCTTAGTTTTAATTGGTTTCATTGTAGCGCTTTCTTTATTTTCTCTGCAACAAATCATTATGTCTAAGCTTGAGACATTAGAAGAAAGAACCTATGACCTAGCAAAAGGAGACGGAGACTTAACTGCACGTATAGAAGTTCCTCAAGGTGATGAAATTGCAAAAATTGCTCACAATGTAAATGAGTTTATAGAAAAAGTAAGAGTTACTGTGTCTAAAGCTGCCATAACTTCAAAAGAAAATACAGCTATCGCACTTACCCTTTCGGAAGCTTCAATCACAATGGAAGAAAAAGCAAATGAAGAAAGAACAATTGTTAGTGATGTGTGTATAGAAGGCGAAAACCTTCAAAGTACCTTAACAACTTCTATTGAACAAGCCAAAAATACAAAAGAGAACATAGACGCTACTGGAACAACGCTTAAAAACGTTAATACACAAATTATTAGCCTCGCTAATCAAATTGCACAAAGTTCACAAGATGAACTTGAACTATCACACAAACTTGAACAACTAAGTAATGATGCAGCACAAGTAAAAGACGTTTTATCTATCATATCAGACATAGCAGACCAAACAAACTTATTAGCACTGAATGCTGCTATTGAAGCAGCTCGTGCTGGTGAACATGGGCGTGGTTTTGCAGTTGTTGCTGACGAAGTAAGAAAGTTAGCTGAAAGAACACAAAAATCACTTGCAGAAATTAACAGTACCATTAGTGTCATAGTTCAGTCAATTAATGATGCGAGTGAACATATGTCAACCAATGCAAATACAATTGAAAGCCTATCGGCCAGTGCTAATCAAGTGGAAGAAGATATTACTACAAGTGTTGAAGCGATTGAATTCTCTATCACACAAGTAGATGAAACTGTTGATGGGTATATAGACAATTCTAAAACTATTGAATCAATGATTAATGCTGTTACACGCATTGAAAAAATATCTACGCAAAATAAAGAAACAATTGGTGAGATATCAACAGCCTCTTTAAATTTAACAACCATCTCGAGTGAACTTAGTGATTTACTTCAGGGTTACAAAACAGAAAAAGAACACACTTCACAAGACTAATTATTTTCTTATAATTAGTCTTTAAACAACTCTTAGCTATAATCGCCTAAAATTTTAAAGCAAGAGATATAATCATGGTAACAGTTCAAAACCTCATAATGCGATATGGAAATAGAGTTCTATTTCAAGATATAAACCTTAAACTTGACCGTCATAAAAGATATGGCCTTATTGGTGCAAATGGTGCTGGTAAAACTACTTTTTTAAAAATTCTAAGTGGTCAAATTAATGAATATGAGGGTGAAGTAATTATTCCAAAGGCAAATAAAGTTGGTGTACTTGGCCAAAATCAATTTGCTTTTGAAGATTATACTATTGCAGATGCTGTACTCTATGGAAATAAACGTCTTTTTGATGCAATTAAAGAAAAAGAAGACCTTTACATCAACGGTGACTTTGAAGATGAAGCTGTAAATAATCGTTTAGCTGAATTAGAAACTATTTCTGTCGAAGAAGATCCAACCTATGAGTATGATGTTAATATAGGTAAGATACTAGAAAATGTTGGTATTCCTGTTGATCAACATCAAGAACTAATGTCAACATTAGATTCCGCAGATAAATTCAAGGTTTTACTTGCTCAAGTTCTTTACCCAAAACCTGATGTACTCTTTCTTGATGAGCCAACAAATAACCAAGACATAGAAACTATATCATGGCTAGAACATGAATTACAGCGTCATGAAGGTACACTTGTTGTAATCTCTCATGATAGACATTTCCTAAACTCTGTTGTTACAAATATATTAGACGTTGACTACCAAAAAATCCGTGAGTTTACTGGAAACTATGATGATTGGTACATTGCCGCTAATGTTATGGCAAAGCAAATGGAACTCGATAACGCTAAAAAAGAAAAAGAAAAAGAGCAACTAGAAGCTTTTGTTCGTCGTTTCTCAGCGAATGCATCAAAGGCAAAACAAGCAACATCACGTCAAAAACAACTTGATAAACTAGTTATAGATGACATAAAACCATCTTCAAGACGTGACCCAAGTATTGTGTTTAAAGCAAAAAGACAAATGGGTGATGAAGCACTTGAAATACATAATATTAGTCACTCATATGGTGACAATCATGTACTAAAGGATATTACATTAAAGTTTGAACCAGGTGAAAAAGTAGCACTTATTGGTGGAAACGGTGTTGGAAAATCTACTCTTATGAAGATTCTCATGGAAGAAATGAAACCAAATGAAGGTGACGTTAAATGGGGTGCAACAATTGAAAACTCTTACTTCCCACAAGATACAGCTGATATTATCGAAGGTGATGGTACATTATATGACTGGTTACGAGCGTTTGACCCAAAACGTGATATTGCTGAAATTAGAAACTGTCTTGGTCGTATGCTATTTAATGGTGAGCAACAAGAAAAAAGTGTAGTAAGTATTTCTGGTGGAGAAAAACATAGAATGATGCTTAGTAAGATGATGCTAGAGAGCGGAAACTTTTTACTTCTTGATGAGCCATCAAATCACCTTGACCTTGAAGCAATTGTAGCTTTAGGTGAAGGGCTACATGAATTTAAAGGAAATGTAATTTGTGTGTCGCATGACCGTGAACTATTAGATGCATTTGCTTCGAGAATTATAGAAATACACCAAGATGGAACTATAACTGACTTTAAAGGTTCTTACGAAGAATATGCAGAGTTAAAAGCTAGTAAATAAAACTATTTATGGCTAAATACAAAAAATTCCTAGGACTTGGTATTGCAGGAAATTTTGCTCTTCATTTAGCACAAGCAGGTGAACTAGAAGAGTTTAAAGATATTATTACTGAAGATGAGGCAGCACCAAAAGGAATTTTTCCTTTTTATCTTCCAAGTCCTGTTCCAAAAAAAAAGAATTTAAATATATACCCCCTTTCTTCTGAGTACATTAAACTACCAAAAGAAAACGTTAATGTACAAGCTGAACCAGAAGTTGGCTTAGTTTGTACACTAACATACACAGCTGGAAAACTATCTAAAATTACTCCAACACACTTTGGTGCATACAATGATTGTTCTATTCGAATAGCTGGTGCTACGAAAATTAGTGATAAAAAAAACTGGGGTATCTACTCTAAAGGTTTTTCTAACAATCTCATTCCTATTGATGCCTTTGAAGAAGGTGGTAATATAGATAGCTATTCTATTGCTTCTTTTCTCATTCGTGATTCACAACTTCATCCTTATGGTGAAAATGTAAAACTTACAGGTTACAGTTATTTCTATGACAAACTTCTTGATTGGACACTCAATCAAATGACTTATCAAGAAGACTTTGGTCCTTTAGAGGCCATAGAAGAGTATATATTGACATGTGATAACCCAACACAACTTTTAATTAGTATTGGTGCGACACGCTACACAGAGTATGGAGAAAATACTTTTTTGCAGGTAAATGATGAAGTGATTGTGATACTTTACAATCATGATAAAATATCCTATGAAAAGCTTATAGAATCTATAAAAAATAAAGAATGTGATTTAAACATAATGAGTGTTCTCTCACAAGAAGTGATTCTATGAAAACAGGTATTTATCAGCATTATAAAGGTCCAAAATATTTAGTAATAGATACCGTACGACATAGTGAAACAGAAGAGTTACTGGTACTGTATAAACCGATGCAAGGAGAGGACAATCTGTGGGTACGACCATTTGATATGTTTTTTGAAGAAATCGAAATTAATAAACAACTAGTACCTCGTTTTAAATATATTGGAGCAGACTGTGAGTAGAGGAAAAAAACTAGATTTTTTTGTTGGTGCAGATATAGATGAAGGATGGGCAGAGGTTACCTCTTCAAGAAAAACACAGATTGCAACAGAAGTATTAGAACCTTCAAAACAATTTTTACTTTTTAAAAAAGAAAAACGACGGGGGAAAACTGTAACTATTGTTGGTGAGTTTCAACTTGCAAAAACAGATGCAACTTCGCTTTTAAAAACACTGAAAAAGAAACTTGGTTGTGGTGGAATTTATAAAGATGGCTGGATGGAAATGCAAGGAGAGCTCAAAGATAAACTACGTGAACTACTTCTACAAAAAGGCTTTAAATTCCGACAGGGACACTAGGCAGTTAAATCCTGAATTTTTTTTGTTTTTGCCTCAGCAACATTTGAAGTAATAATATACCTATCTCTTCCTGTTTCTTTTGCTTCATATAACATTTCATCTGCACGAGATATCAAAATATCTTCATTAAGTGCATCATCGGCAATACAACATACAATACCTATTGACATTGTTAAACAATCATTAACAAGTGATCCTTTATGCGCTATCTGTTTCTTTTTCACTGCATCACATATTTCACGAGCTAACTGAGCGCTACTTGATTCATCTTCTTGGGTTAAAAGTACACCAAACTCTTCTCCACCTAATCTAAATACAAAATCACTTGGTCTTTGTAAAGTAGTTTTAAGAACTTCAGCAACAGACTTAAGTGCTTTATCACCTTCTATATGTCCATAAGTATCATTATATTGTTTAAAATAGTCAATATCTAGCATCATAAATGTGATGTAACTATGCGTACGCTTCGCACGTTTTAATTCTCTCTCATATACCATATTAAAATATCTTCTATTATGCATCGATGTTAGAGTATCTGTATACGAGACATTTTCAAGTTGTTTATTCGTTTTTCGTAATTTTTTCATTATAGTCTCAAGCTTATTTTGATCACTTTGAATACTACTAAAAACTAAATAAGAAATTATCAATACAGCTACTATTATTAAACTATGAATAATTGTTAGTTGAATCGAAGCAACTTCATATTCTTTTAAAAATTTCTTTCTTTCATACTGTGCCAAACTAACTTCATAGTTTAGTAGTTTCTCTATTACACTATGGATATGCGAAACTTTTTTTTCAAGTACGTTTAAAGCAATAAAACTCATATTTTTTTCATTTTCTGCAAAATACATCATCTTATAAAAATATTTATTGACTTCTTTAATCTCATAGGCAACATATTCAACATAGTCTAATTCCGCATCTCTTTTAAAATGTGATTCGTATGACTTCCATGTTTTGTTTATCTTGTCTATCGAATCTTGTAATCTACTTAAAGTTTCAGAAGAACTTTGTTCTGCATTTTTTGCTTTATAAATTGTAGATGCTAAACCAGTGTGATATGTTTGTAGTATTTCATTGAGCTCAGTAATAGGAATTAGTGAGCCAAAATATAAGGAATCAAGGTTTTTTTTCATGGATTCTACATTCATCGCACCCATGATTCCGACAGCTATAAGACCTAATGTAATAAGTGTAAAAAGAAAAGATAATTTACTCTTCAGCTTTAAGGCTTCTATAAACTGCATATTGCTCCATCAAGTTTCATAGTATCTAAATAAAGCATATTTTATACCAAATAAATTCCAATATTATTTCGTAACATAAGTATACAAATATCTTCTGTTCTAATACTGATGTATTATACATAAATAATTTAAAAAACTTTGATAAATCAAATGAAAGATAAAAATTATTTAGAAGAACTAAATAGATTAAGAAAATGTTTCCACGTTTCATCATAAGAAGCTTTAAGGGTAACTTTCTTCTTTGTATAAGGGTGCAAAAATTCTAAAGAGATAGCATGCAACATCAACCGATTACAGTCATAATATTTTCTAACCATTTTATTGTGTTCCCCTCTTCCATACTTAGTGTCTCCAAGAATATGATGTGACATATGCTTCATATGTCTTCGTAATTGATGCTTTCTTCCAGTACTTGGAGTTAATTCAACTAAAGAATATCTTGTAGTGCTATAACGACCAACAGCATGTGCTAATTCAATGGTTGCTATTCTCTTAAAGACTGTTCTTGCATCTTGCGCATCTTGTTTTTTCTTCGTGTGCTTGTCAGCGATTTTATCGAGTTTAACGCTTAATGCATAGTCGATAACACCTGTCTCTTGAATATATCCACGTACAATAGCCATATATTTTTTTTCTATTGTGTGTTCTAAAAATTGTTCACTCATAACTCTAGCAGTCTCGCTATCCAATGCAAAAAGTAAAATTCCCGAGGTTGGTTTATCCAGTCTATGAATTGGGTATACCCATTGTCCAATTTGGTCACGGATAATTTTCATTGCAAAATAAATTTCTTTCGAATCAATTAGTGATTTATGTACCAACATTCCTGATGGCTTATTAACTGCTACAAGATAAGTGTCTTTATACACTATCTCTAATTCATAATCTTCCCACATAAATAATTATATCTCGCTATAACAAAAACTTATTTTGCATCTCTTTTCGTCGTTTTTCTTTTCTTTGTACTTAGTTTTGCTTTAGCAAGTCCACTTGTATTTTTATTATATTTTCTTTCTCTTTTTTTCTCAGGCTTTTTATGTTCGCTTTTAAGCTTTTTTTCATCGACATCTTTTCTTCTAATATTTGGATCGGGCTCAAATCCTTCAACTGTATCTTGTGGAATTTTCTGCCCTATTACTCTTTCAATTTCTCTTATATCATACTTCTCATAAATATCAATCAATGAAATTGCCTCACCATCGCGACCCGCTCGACCAGTTCTACCAACTCTGTGTACATAATCTTCAGCAACTGATGGAAGTTCATAATTAATTACATACGGTAATTCTTCAATATCAAGTCCTCTTGAAGCAATATCAGTTGCAACAAGAACTTTAATTTTCATTTCTTTAAATAAAGCTAAAGTTTTTAAACGTTTTGCTTGCGGGATATCACCATGAATAAGCCCACATTTTAATCCATCTTTTTGAAGTTCTACAAAAAGTTCATTTGCAGACACCTTTGTTCTTGTAAATACTAAAACTTGAGGATAATTTCTAGAACCTATTAAATAGGCAAGCAATGCCGCTTTTTTATCTGTATCTACCAAGTAGGCAACTTGGTTAATAGTGTCTACTGTAGAGTTCTTTTTAGATGTTTCTATAAAAGCTGGACTACGTAAAACCAGTTTTGATAATTTTCTTACTTTATCACTATATGTAGCAGAAAAGAGTAGTGTTTGATGTTTTTTAGGTAAAAGAGGATGTATCTTACGAATATCTTTTGTAAAACCCATATCTAACATTCTATCTGCTTCATCTAGCACAAGGATTTCGACTTGACTAATGTCTAAGTTCCGTTCAATATGTTCTAAAAATCTTCCAGGCGTAGCAATAACAATATCTATACCCTTTTTTAATGTACGTTGTTGTGATTCTATATCTTTTCCGCCAACAAGAACTGCACATGCAACTTTTAAATTCTTAGCATAATTTGTAAGGTCTTCATAGATTTGTATCGAAAGTTCTCTTGTTGGTGACAAAATCACAGCCTTTAAAGGTCTGTTTTCTGTTGCTTGTGTATTACGAAACCTTTGTAAAATAGGTAGTCCAAATGCAGCAGTTTTGCCGGTTCCAGTCTGAGCAGTTGCAAAGATATCACTTTTTGCCATCACTAGTGGAATTGCTCTTTTTTGTATAAGTGTTGGGTTCTCATATCCTAAGTCACTAATAGCACTCAGTAATGGCTTTATTAGCCCTAATTTCTCAAATGACATAAATAAACAACCTTATAAAATATATATGGAATTTTAGCATATTATTTTTCATATTAGTTCAGAGTTGCTATAATGATTCCATGATTAGAAAAGTACTTAAAAAAACGAGCCAGCATAAAAAGCTTCATGAGTTTGTTAAAAAATATAAAATTCCACAAGAATACTTATCAACAAATAGAAAAATGGTTTCAAAAGCGATTCTTATAGGTCTTTTTATCGCCTTTATACCAATGCCTATGCAAATGCTTGCAATACTAGTTTTTATTCCCTTTGTGAAGTTTAATGTACCAATCGCCCTTGCAATGTGTTGGGTTAGTAATCCACTTACGATGCCAGTCATATATTATGTAGAGTATTTAACAGGTTCTTTACTCTTGGGGACAAAAGTTGAACCTGTTCAAATGACTTTAGAATGGTTTACTAATAATCTAGATGATATTTTCATTCCACTTTATGTGGGAACACTTGTTTATTCTATTGTAATATCTTTAAGTGCCTACTGGTTAGTCAATCACTTTTGGAGAAAATCAGTAGATAAAAGTAGAAAAGTTCCTAGAAATGAAAGGTAACCTCTAAACAACTTTTTTGTTTTGCGTATAAAAATAAGTCCAAACTATTATTCCTAATAAACTCATACTTAAACTCATTATTTGTCCCTGCGTTACTGTATCAAAAAGAATATAGCCAATCTGTGTATCAGGAGCTCTAAAAATCTCAGCAAAACTTCTCAAGATTCCATAACTAATTGCATATACTAAAATCAACTCTCCAGAAAACCTTTTATATTTTCTATATGCATATACAATTAAAAACACCACAAAACCTTCAAGTACAGCCTCGTATAACTGTGATGGATGCCGTAGTACTCCATCCACAAAAATTCCCCAAGAAACATCTGTTTGTCTTCCGATAAGCTCTTGATTTAAAAAATTTCCTATTCTTCCAAAAATAAAACCAAGAGGAATCGCAAGAGCAACAAGATCCATTATCATTCCAAAAGAAACTTTATTCCGCTTAGAGTAGATATATGTTGCCACTATGAATCCTATCACGGCACCATGGTAACTCATCCCTCGAATACCAACAAACTCACCATTAACAAAAGGATTAAATATCTGCCATGGGTTTGTAATATAATACATTGTTTGGGTATCGTAAAAAAGTATGTAACCTAGACGTGCACCTAAAATAACCCCAATTTCAACATAAATAAAATATACATCTACTTGCTTAGAAGAAAAGTCAAGCTTGTCTTTTTTCATAAAGTACTTACCAACATATAATGCTGATACTAATGCTAGAACATACATAATTCCATACCAATGAACAGGAATGGAAAATATATGAAAAGCTATCGGATCGAAAGTATCATATATATGATTCCATGTATTCATCGATTATCTTTTTAAAGATTCAGCAATCAACTCAATAGGATTTTTAAATACAGTAGTGACACCAGCTCCATGCATAGAATTATTAATTTGCATACGACATGCACTACACTCAGCACTTACTATATCTGCACCTGTCTCACGAATCATCGCTGCTTTTGGTACTCCAGCTGCTTGTGCAAAATGGTATTTTTCACTCTGCATTGTAACACCACCAAAACCACAACATACATTAGGGTCACTCATCTCAACAATTTTATAATTTTGACGAATTAAGCTTCTCGGCTCTTCAGATATACCTTGCATTTTCTTCGCATGACATGGATCATGATATGTTACAACTTTTGTATCTTGCTTTTTAGATGCTAAAACAGTTTCTAGCTCTGTATTTTTATGTAACCATTCTGTTGCCATATGCACTTTATCCATAACAACTTTTGCACGAGCTTTCCAGTCTGGCTGGTCATGAAAATAATGTTCGTAATCAACCTTTAACATTGCAGAACATGTAGCCTCAGGAACTAATATAGCTTCAACATCTCGGGAAAAACTCTCAAAATATTCAATATTAAATTTTGCATTAGAATCAACAGTATCAAAGTCACCTGTAAAATATGCAGGTGCTGAACAACACTTTTGAGCCTTTGCTAAGAATGCATCTATTCCAAGTGATTCTAAAATTTCTAATAGTGAATCACCTATCCCTGTATAATTATAATTTGCTAAACAACCAATAAAAATAGCAACTTTTCTTTTCCCACCATTGTCTATATTTTCTGGATAAGAATTTAAAAATGATGTCTTTGCAAGTGATGGTAATAATCTATCTGTTTTTAGCATCGGCAAAGATACTCTAGAATTCATTGAATTCGTTTCAGCTTTGATTTTAAATCCACATGTTTGGAATGACCAACCAAGTTTAAAAGCGATATCGTTTAACCAACGATGACGTAAAAGTAGAAAAAATGCTTTTTTATACCATGCTATACCAAACTCAGTTGCAATATCTGCACGAACTTGTTCAATAACCATATCTGTTGGTATCGACTTAGGACATACCTCAACACAAGCTACACATAAAAAACAGCTCTCAAAAATATCTTTTGCATTTTTGTCGAGGTCTAAGTTTCCTCGTTTATATGCACCAAGAAGATCCAAAAATCCACGTGGAGAAGTAACTTCATCAGGGTTAATGTTATGAATAGTACAAACGGGAATACACTTTCCACATTTTACACAGTCATCTGCCGTTTCATTAAAGTTAAAAATATCGTTTAATTCTAGTTTGCTCATTATATTGTCTTTGAAAATGTATTTTTATTTGCACTGTGCTTATTCATATAAGCGTCAAATGCCATTGCTATATTTCGAATTAAAAGTGTACCAGTTTCACTACACTTAATCATCGAATCATTCATCTCTACAAGAGAATCTTCCTCAAATGGTTTTAATACTTCTAGTGCATCTTTAAAATATACTTTAAATTCTCTATTAAAAAGCTTATTAAATCGCTTTATATCTAATTTAAAGTTACTCATAAGTTCCATAATTACATACTGACGAATCAAGTCGTCTTCATGAAGCACTACACCTTTTTCAAATGGAAGTTTACCAGAATCAATAGATTTTTCATATAAACTCATTTCTTTATAGTTTTGGTTGTAACTATCTTTACCTTCACCAATAGATGTTAGACCAACACCAATTAAGTCGGCACCACCTTTTGTAGTATACCCTTGAAAATTTCTATGAAGTTCGCCTTTTTCTATTGCTTGAAACAATTCATCCTCTGGCTTTGCAAAATGGTCCATCCCAATCATTTTGTATCCATTCTCTGTTAAATACTTAATTGTGTATTGCATAATTTCTAGCTTTTCATCTGCTAAAGGAAGTGTTGTTTCATCAATTTTACGCATTGTTTTCTTTAGCCAAGGGACATGAGCGTAATTAAAAACTGCAAATCTATCTGGCTGTAAGGTTAACGATAATGCTAAAGTTTCTTTAAATGTTTCAAGTGATTGGTACGGTAAACCATAAATCAAATCTACATTAACAGAGTGCATATTATATTTTCGAGCCAACTCCATAGCTTTTTTTGTGATTTCATATGGTTGTACACGGTGGATTGCTACTTGTACTTTCTCGTCAAAATCTTGAATACCAAAACTAACACGGTTAAATCCTGCTTCACTCAATACTTGCATCTGTTCCTCATCAATATATCTTGGGTCAATTTCGCAAGATATTTCAGAATTGTTTGTAAAGTTGGGAAAGTAAGACTTAATGTTTTTTATTATTTCTTCTAGTTGTGCTGCAGAAAAAAATGTCGGAGTTCCACCACCAAAATGCATTTGAATCACTTCTCTACTACAGTCTAAATAGTTCGAGAGAATTTGAAGTTCTTTTTTTAAATAATCCATATAGCGAATCATCTTTTCTTCTTTAGAAGTGAAAACAACATTACATCCACAGAAATAACACGCACTTCTACAAAAAGGAAGATGAAAATAAAGACTTAAAGGGCGACTAGAATCTTGCTCTTGTATCTTTTTTATGTATGCATCATAATCATAATCATCACTAAACTCTAAAGCTGTAGGATAGCTTGTATATCTCGGTCCTGGTTTAGAATATTTTATGAATTTTGAGAAATCAAGCACGTTTATACTCCTTCATGCATGAATGTAAACTATGCAAGCTCACCTGCCAATTTTTGATATATTTCAGAATTTGCTAGAAGCTCTTGATGTGTTCCACTTGCTGTAATAACACCCTTTTGCATCACTAAAATTGTATCTGCATGTTCTATTGTACTTAATCTGTGCGCTATCGTTATGGTAATTTTATCTTTTGTGTATGTATCTAAGGCACTTTGTATACGTCTTTCACTTTCATTATCAAGTGCTGAAGTTGCCTCATCAAAGAGAATTAAAGAAGAGTGTTTATATATTGCCCGTGCTATTGCAAGACGTTGTCTTTGCCCACCTGAAAGATTCGCCCCAGATTCTTCCATCTGTGTATAAATACCTTGCTCTAGTTTTTGCGAAAAATCCAAAGCATCTGCTAACTCTAATGCTTGTAAAACACGTTCTTCATCTACTTCTTGCCCGTATGCAACATTAGCAGCTAGTGTATCTTGAAAAATGTAAATTCTTTGTGAGACTAAAGAGATATGGTGCTTAAGAGACTCTTGTGTAAGGTTTTTGATATTCTTTGCATTGACTAAAATACTTCCAGTTTCTGGATCATAAAAACGAAGCAACATATTTATGAATGTCGACTTCCCACCACCAGAATCTCCTACAAGTGCTACTTTTTCACCTCGGTTAATTTTCACATTTATATTTTGCAGTGCATACCCATCATTATATTTTAACGATACATCTTTGAACTCTATTGTATGTATGTCTTCTTGTAAAACGTCTTTACCATCAACAATACTACTTTTTGTCTCCAGTACTTCAAATACCCTTTCGCTGGCAGCAATTGCATCTTGAACCTTTGCATAAATAGAGCCAATACGGCGTATTGGTTGAAAAACTAAACCAACTGCTGTCAAAAACGCTGTAAATTCACCAACACTCATCTTCCCTTCATACACTTCAGCTGCACCAAAAAATATGACCGCGGCAAGACCAGCTGCACCAATAATTTCCATCATAGGAGAAACAATCTCGCCAACGTAAATTGATTTCATGTTTATTTTAAAAAATTGCCAGTTTTGTACACTAAAACGATTCACTTCAAATTTTTCTGTTGCATTTGCCTTAATAATTTCACTATTGTTAAACACTTCTGTTAATCGAGTTGTAACATCTGCATTTTTTTCTTGTGAACGATGTGAATATTTTTTTAGTTTTTTAGCAATGGCTAATAGTGGATAAATAAAAAGAGGTACTAATACTAAAGAATAAAAAGCAAGTAAAGGGTTTAAATAACTTACATACACTATAAGTGCAACTACTGTTAATGTTTCTCTAAACAATTCGGGTAGCATATTTGCAACAAAATATTGAATTCTGTTAATATCATTAGTAACACGAGAAATCAGTTCTCCACTTCTATTAAGATACAAAAAGCCCATATCAAGGTTAATCATCTTCTCTAGTAACATTTCTCTAAAACGAGAAATAATATGCATTCCTATATAATTCATATACACAGCCTGAATATATCTTCCAACAGCTTTTACAAAATAAATAGAGATTAATCCAAGAGGAATTAAAATGAGCATTTCTTCTTTTCTATCGATAAACATATCATCCATGAGGGGTTTCATGATGTGAGCTGTTGCAGCAGTAGCTGAAACAGTAAGAAGAATACCAATCAGAACTAACATATACTGAAATTTATATTCTTTAATAAATGGCCAGTACTTAATAATAAAATATTTCAATATAACTCCGTATGTTTTAAAAGGATATTTTACCTAATTAAACTAAAAGACTACAAAGGTCTGGTAAAGTTACAATAAAAAGTATAAGGGGTATTATGTCTTTGTTGATACTGGCATCTAATAGATTACTAAAAATTTCAGGAGTACTGATAAAAGCTTTCTCATATATTTTTCATTTTATTTTTCCCAATAAAAGATTCACTATTCCACATGCAAGTCCAGCCCTAAGAAAAAAAGATAAGGATATCAAAGTTCCTAAAATAATCTGGCAAACGAACTACACAAATAAAGTAAGTTTACCTGTATACATTAACTATCTTGTCAACAGATGGATATCACCAGACTTTGAATATAGGTACATGGGCCACGAAGATAGAGAAGAATTTATAAAAGAGAATGCACCACAAGAAATTATTGACGCCTTTGACAAACTTACAGATGGTGCAGCACAAGCTGATTTATGGAGACTGTTTGTGCTCAACTATTATGGAGGCGTATATATGGATATCGATGCTCATTCAGTCTGGAGTATTTCTGATATGCTCAATGCAGATGACAATTACTGCTTTTTGCTAAACAAAGAGCATTTTACAAACTATTTTATAGCAAGTACACCTAATAATCTCTATCTCCAAAAAGCAATAGACTTAATTGTTGAAAATATCAAACAAAGAAATATAGAAGATGGTGTATACAGCTTAACAGGTCCAATTGTACTCAATAGAGTAATAGGTGATAACCAAGTAACACATAGATACTATAAAGAAACATGTATTCAAGGCAGTTTTACAAATGAGTACTTCCAATACATAGATAAGCCTCGAGGAAAATGGACACATGTAAAAAATGAAGATTTGCTAAAATAATCTTTGAATGAAAGAAACTAATAGTAAAAAAATGTATCAAATTATAAGCTTAGCAATTTTATAGTAGAATTACTGACTTAAAAGTTTTAAAGTTGAAAATATGAAAACAACAATTATAATATCTGTCTATAAAAATACAAGGGCACTTCGTCTTATCTTAGATTCTCTTAACAACCAGTCAATGAAGGCCGATGAGATTATTATTTCAGAAGATGGTAATTCTCTTGAAATAAAAAAATTCCTGGCTACACAGAATATCAAAAACCTCATCCATTTAACACAAGAAGACTTAGGGTGGAGAAAAAATAATGCTCTCAATAATTCTATAAAAAAAGCAACAGGTGAATACCTAATCTTCATTGATGGAGATGTAATACCACATAAAAAATTCATTGAAGGCCATATTTCATGTAGTCAGCCAAACAGTGTATGCGTTGGTAAAAGGTCTGAACTTGGGAAACAGTACTCATCCATGGTTTATAACGAAGACATTTCAATTGATACCATTGCAAATAACTATATAAAATTAATATTTTCTTTACACAAAGATAAAGTACATCATTATGAAGATGGTATTTATTCAGCATTTATCAACAAAATTACATCCACAAGAAAAATACGTCATATTATAGGATGTAATTTTTCATGCTATAAGGAAGATATAGAAGCTATAAATGGTTTTAATGAAGACTTTGTCCATCCTGCTATTGGAGAAGATGTTGATATTACATGGAGGTTCAGAGCCTTAGGAATTGAAATGAAATCGTGTCGATATATTGCAAATGTATATCATTTATGGCATAAAAAGGGCTTCGGGCAGACCGAAGGTGACATCAATCAAAAGATTATGGATGAAAGTATCAAAAATAAACAGCACATTTGCCATAATGGACTAAAAAAACTAGATAATAAGGAAATTATATGAAGGGTATAATTCTAGCTGGAGGCAGTGGAACAAGGTTGTATCCAATAACAAAAGGGGTTTCAAAACAGCTTGTGCCTATTTATGATAAGCCAATGATTTATTATCCACTGTCTGTTTTAATGCTTGCTGGAATTACCGAAGTCTTAATTATATCTACACCCCATGATCTACCTAGATTTAAAGATCTTTTAGGTGATGGAAATACTATTGGAATGAAATTTAGTTATAAAGAGCAACCTTCCCCTGATGGTCTAGCACAAGCTTTTATACTTGGGGAAGAATTTATTGGTGATGATGATGTTTGTTTAGTTTTGGGAGATAATATTTTTTATGGTCATGGTCTTACAAAACTTTTAGCTTCTTCAGTTGAAAATGCACAAAAAGACAATAATGCAACCGTCTTTGGATATTATGTAAAAGACCCAGAACGGTATGGTGTCGCTGAATTTGATGCAACTGGAGCAGTAACTTCATTGGAAGAAAAACCCAAAGAGCCAAAGTCAAATTATGCTGTTATTGGCTTATATTTTTACCCCAATGATGTTGTTAAAAAAGCAAAGCTTGTACAGCCAAGTGACAGAGGTGAATTAGAAATCACAACACTAAACCAAGACTACCTCCGTGAGAAAAGACTCAAGGTTGAACTTATGGGTAGAGGTTATGCATGGCTTGATACAGGAACACATGAAAGCCTTCTTGAGGCGAGTTTATTTATTCAAACTATTGAAAATCGTCAATCTTTAAAAGTTGCATGTATCGAAGAAATTGCTTTTGAGATGGGCTATATTTCTCAAGAAGAACTCATTGAGTTAGCACAGCCCCTCAAAAAGAACCAATATGGACAGTACCTTTTACGTCGTGCAGAACAAGGAAAACTATAAATGAAATTTATACGAACTGAAATTCCGGATGTTATTATTGTTGAACCACAAGTACATGGTGATTCCAGAGGCTACTTTGTGGAAACATTTCGCCAAGACAAACTCGAAGAATTTCTTGGATTTAGCATCAATTTTTGCCAAGATAATGAAAGTAAAAGTTCTACAGGCGTTCTTCGCGGTCTTCATTACCAACTAGCACCTGCTGCACAAACAAAACTTGTTCGTGTCATTCAAGGAAGTGTTTTAGATGTAGCAGTTGACATAAGAAAAGGAAGTCCTACTTTTGGGAAGCACGTTGCCGTAAAACTCAGTGGAGAAAACAAAAAACAACTACTAGTTCCTCGTGGATTTGCACATGGTTTTGTAGTACTAGAAGATGATACAACATTTGCTTATAAGGTAGATAATTACTACTCACCAGAAAATGACAGAGGTATAGCCTTTGATGATTCCGAACTAGGAATAGACTGGGTTCTTCTGCATAATGAACTAAATTTGTCTGCTAAGGACACAACCCAGCCAAAACTAAGCCTTGCTACTGATATATTTGAATATGGAATAAACTATTACAATGATTAATATTTTAGTAACTGGATCAAATGGACAAGTGGGAAGTGAGCTTCATGAACTTTCAAGTAATTATACATATAATTTTTTCTTTACCGATAGAGGATCCTTAGATATAACAGATCCTCAAGCGCTAAGTGAATGTATTGAGTTAAATAACATAAGCACTATTATTAACACTGCCGCATACACTGCAGTTGATAAAGCTCAAAATGATGAAAATACAGCAAATTTAGTAAACCATCTAGCCGTAAAAAACCTTGCTCTCATTGCTAAAGAGAAAAGCATTCAACTCATACATATCTCTACAGACTATGTATTTGATGGTACAAACCATCAACCATACAAAGAATGTGATATAACAAATCCAAACAGTATCTATGGAAGTACAAAACTAGCTGGTGAAAATGCGATAATAAGTATTAATCCTAAAAACTCTATCATTATTAGAACTTCATGGGTTTACTCATCCTATGGTACTAACTTTGTCAAAACCATGATTAGATTAGGAAAAGAGAGGGATGAACTTGGCGTTATTTTTGATCAAGTAGGAACACCAACATATGCAAAAGATTTAGCTAAAGCCATCTTAAATATAGTTCCAAAAATAGATTTAACAACCGTAGAAATATATAACTATTCAAACGAAGGAGTTCTTAGCTGGTATGACTTTGCTAAAGAAATTATGCGAATGGCAAAACTTAACTGCAAAGTCAACCCTATAGAAACAAAAGACTACCCTACTCCAGCAAAGAGACCACATTATAGTTTACTTAATAAATCAAAAATCAAAGAAGATTTCAATCTTGAAATTCCATATTGGAAAGATAGTTTACGCTATTTAATAAAGGAAAAAATGCATGTATGACACAAAAGACAAAACTTACTTTAAACAGATAAGAACTCCTCTTCTGGATTTAATCCCTGAGGAAAATAGAAACGGTAATGTATTAGAAGTAGGAGCTGCCGCTGGTGATACAATGATTTATGCAAAAGAAAATGGATATGCAAATAAAATCTTTGGTATAGAGTTGACAGAAGTTCCAGATTCTAATCAGAATAATAGTAATTTTGAAAAATTTATCATTGGAAATATCGAAAACTTAAATATACCATTCCAAAATAATTTTTTTGATGTAATTATTATGGGTGATGTTTTAGAACACTTAGTTGACCCTTATACTGTTGTAAATAACATGAAAAAATACTTAAAACCAAATGGTGTAGTAATTGCAAGTATACCAAATGTAAGGAATTTAAAAACATTTAGAAATATCTACTTGAGAAAAAGTTTTAATTATTCAGATCAAGGTATATTTGACAAAACACACTTAAGGTTTTTTACAAAAAAAGACACTCGAGCACTCTTTGAAGATGAAGGGTATTACGTGCTAGATGTTATAAGTAATTTAAAGTTTAGAAAAAGTAGTGTAGCAACAAAAAATAAATTAACCTTTGGTTTATTTGAAGAGTTCTGGACGAAACAATACTTTGCAATAGCCAAAAAGATATAGTTATGAAAAGTATACTACTAACAGGAACCGCTGGTTTTATTGGATCAAATTTTGTACCTTACTTTTTAGAAACACATCCAGAATACACACTTATAAACCTTGATTTACTGACTTACGCAGGAGACTTAGAAAATCTCAAAGAATGTGAAGACAATGCACATTATAAGTTTATAAAAGGTGATATTTGTAATCGTGAGCTCGTCGAATTTATATTTACTGAATATGACATCCAAGGTGTAATTCATTTTGCAGCGGAATCACACGTAGACAACTCTATAAAGAACCCTGGTATATTTATACAAACAAATGTAAACGGTACATTTACACTTGTTGATGTAGCCCAAAAATACTGGATGGATTCTCCTTTTACTTATAAAGAAAAATATAAAGATTGTAGATTTCATCATATTAGTACTGATGAAGTGTACGGAACATTAAATGAGACAGACCTTTTTACAGAAGAAACACCTTATGCACCAAACTCACCATACTCCGCTTCTAAAGCAAGTTCAGATATGATTGTAAGAAGTTATCAAGAGACATTTGGACTCAATACTGTAATAACGAACTGTTCTAATAATTATGGTCCAAAACAACATGCTGAAAAGCTAATTCCTACTATTATCAGAAAAGCACTGGCTGGTGAGAATATTCCTATTTATGGTGATGGAAAAAACATTAGAGATTGGTTGTACGTACTTGATCATTGTAAAGGAATAGACATAGTTTATCATACAGGAAAAGAAGGAAATGTTTACAATATTGGTGGAAGGAATGAAAGAACAAATTTGCAAATTGTAGATTCAATTTGTACTATTTTAGATAAAAAAGTCCCTAAAAATACAAGTTATAAAGAACTAATAACATTTGTAAGAGACAGAGCTGGACATGATAGACGCTACGCTATCGATGCAACAAAACTAGAAAATGAACTTTTTTGGAAAGCAGATGAAAACTTCGATAGTGGTATTATTAAAACTGTTGAGTGGTATTTAGATCAAAAGTAGTACATATGAATTATTCAAACAATCTCATTAAAAATAAATTAACAGACATTAATATTTCTTTATTAATTAACTACTGTCTTGTCGCTTATGCATTTTGTATTCCTATTTCGTCAGCTGGTACGAATATATTTGAGACCTTAATATTAGTCCTTTGGGTAATAGATGGAAACTGGAAATATAAATTTAATCAATTCAGGCAAAACCCTATTATAATTTTTTTGACAATATTTATTATCTATAGTTTACTATCAGTTTTTTGGGCAAGTGATATTTTATATGGACTTGATTATGTATCAAAATATAGACATTTTCTTATTATTTTTGTCATGTACACATTATTAGAAATGAAATATATTCAACATATTATATCAGCTTTCTTACTTTCCATGTTTATAAGTGAAGTTATGTCTTATGGTATATATTTTGAATTATGGACATACAAAGATGTTCCAGTGACTTTTCCAACTCCATTTATGAATCATGTGGACTATAGCGTTTACCTATGTTTTACTATTATGATACTTTTAAATAGAATATTCTTTTCTCCTCAAAGAAAAAATCAAATTTTATATTTTTTGTTTGCAGCTACCTCAACAGTTAATTTATTTATAAATGGTGGAAGAACTGGACAATTAATTTTTATCATAACTTTCTTTACAATATTTATTCTTAATATGAAAAATAAACTTATAGCGATCATAGTATCTATATTGATATTAGCCAGCCTCTTACTTACAGCATATAATTTTAGCCCAAACCTTCAAAAAAGGTTTCAGCAAGTTTCTCATGATATTTCCATGGTCGTAAATGAAAAAACATTTACAAGCAGCTTATCCACCAGAATATCTTTATGGATAGTTGGACTTGATCAAATTATTGATGGTGAAGCTTTTGGAACTGGTATCGGCAATGAACAAAATAATATTAACTATTATAAAGAAAAAAGGGACTGGAAAACAATGGATAACTTAGATAGCTACGATCACCACAATATGTTTATAACATATGCAATCCAACTTGGTCCACTTGGTCTACTTTTATTTTTAGCTATTTTGTATTCTATTTATAGTTTAAAGTTTTCTCATAAACATTACAGAACTATAACCATTATCTTTTTAATCACATTTATTATGTGGTCATTTGGAGGAAGTACTTTTCACTTAATGAAATCGATGGTATTCTTTACATTATTTGTCGGATTACTTAATAAAATATCCTATAATCAAAGGAGAAGCAGTTAAGAAAACAGATGATAATTTCTTAACTCACTCCATTTTCACACCGGTATCGTTTAGTGTTTTGATTGACTTTTATCATTACATCATCGTTGCGGTTGTACTCAGATTCTTTTCTCTCATGATATAAATGGAACTGGTTTGCTATTAATTTTGCAGAAACAATTGTATAGCCTAAGCCTCTAAACCTCCATTCCAGGTCTGTATCACTCGCCATTGCTGAATTTCCTAAATCCTCATCAAACCCATTAATCTCTAAAATAGCTGACTTATACATAGACATATTGCATCCGAGTAATGGAACTGGTCTATTACGTATTTTTTTCATTAACTTATGTAAAAGTCCATGTGGTTTAATACTAAAGCCTTCTTCTGAATGACGCTCTAGCTTCGCATCTTTTTTTATGTCAAAGTACTTTCTATAAAAACTATTTTCTAAGCATTCTGAACTTAGTTGTCTCTCTCTAAGTAAAGCTGAATATTTTGGGCCAACATTGACTCTTCTACCAGTTACAATATACTTCTCAGAAGATAAAAGCACATGATTTTCAATAAAGTGAGAGTATAACAAACAGTCTCCATCTATAAAAATTAAATAGCTCCCTTTCGCTGCTCGTATTCCATTGTTTTGACTCTTTGATTTTCTAACTCCATCATCTTTTTGTGATGTATGTATAATTTCAAAACTGAATTTGTCGCGACATAACCCTACAAAATCCTTTATCTGCGATGATTCACCATCTTCAGCAACAATCACTTCAAAGTTCTTATATGTTTGTAGTTTTAAAGATTCAAATATTAATTCTAAGGCTTCAACATCCTTATATACAGCTACAATAACGCTAACTTTCATAAACTAATTCCAACATTTTTTCCATTTGTGTTTCTTTATCAAATATATCTTTTATTTTATTATAGCCATTTCTAGTAAGACCGTTATAGAAATCTTTATCTTCATATAACAGAGTGATTTTTTTTGCTAAATCTTTAGCTGTTCTATCAAATAGAAGTCCATCCTTTTTATCGTCAATTATTTCTAATGGTCCTCCACTGTTAGTCGCTATAACTGGAACTTTGTTTACCATAGATTCTATGACGACAAGTCCAAATGTCTCTGTTTTTGTTGCTAATACACTTACATCACAAAGTTGAAAATATTCATTTATATTTTTTGTAAACCCAGTAAATACAATATGATTTTCTAGACCCAAATCTCTTACTTTTTGCCCTAAAGCACTAATATATGATTCATCCATACTATGCCCAACGACTAAAGCTTTTATATTCAACTCTTTGAGCTGTGCAAGTGCATCTATAACTAAATGCTGCCCTTTAGCTTCTTCAATTCTACCAATGATTCCAACAACAAAGCTATCACCTAAGGAATGTTTCCCCCTTAAGCTTTTAACAATTTCTTCATCAATAAGCGGCTCATTTATACCTAAGTAAATCATTTTTACTTCAGGTTGTACATTCAGAGGAATAAACCTTTCAAGTTGCTCTTTAACTTGATGTGTAACAGCATGAATCGTATCTATGTTTTTATATAGCCATTTATGATAGAAATCATTTTTAAATCGCGTCATTGACATATGTCTAGACTGAATAAGTGAAACTTTGCGTTTAGAAAAAAGCTTTGCGAGTACAGCAGTTGTAATATCTCTCGTCCAATGAAAATGTACAACATCGATTGCATTTTCATCTATAAATTTTGCTAATTTTTTTGCTGGAAAAATAGGGAAAAATTTATTACGTTTGAGCGTCAATTTATTTTCATCATGAATATAATCATCTAATTTTTTACCTGTTGCAACACATATAAAAGAACGGCTCTTTGTTTTGAAAAATTTAAAGTAATCGTATACACAAAGTTCTAATCCGCCCAAATCAGGAGATAAACAAAGCTCTAAAATATTTTTATTTTTCAAGCTAGCATATCCTTAAAAATTAATATCAAATTAACACCTTTTTAATTATAATCATTATTATACTTAAAGTAGGTGAAAATTGCATAAGCTAGAAATCAACAGTTCCTATCTAAACTTTAAGGACTTTACTTTAGACATTGAGAATCATTTTACTACAAATCAAAACACAATTCATAAGGCTCGCAACGAACTTAAAATTCTTTCTCACAATAACACGAACATCGTTGTAAAGTCCTTTAAAAAGCCCAACTTTATTAACAGAATCGTATATACGTTTCTTAGGTCTTCCAAGGCAAAAAAATCTTATGAACATTCATTAAAGATTGAGCAATTTACACCTCAACCTATTTCATATATAGAGTATTATGTTGGTGGACTACTTGAAAAAAGCTATTTTATTAGTGAGCAATTCAATTACGATTTTACTATTAGAGAACCGCTCCTCGATGATAACTTTGCTTCTAAAGAAGAAATTTTAAGAGCCTTTGCTAGATTCACTCTAGAGTTACACAATAAAGGAATATTCCATAATGACTATTCTCCGGGAAATATTTTAATAAAAAAAGAAGATGGCGTCTTCACTTTTAAAATCGTAGATATTAATAGAATGAAGTTTTTTAATCTTTCAGAACTTGACAGAGCAAAAAATTTCTCCAAACTATGGGCAAGAGATGATGAACTACACATTATGGCAGATGAATATACTAAGTATTATAAATCAAATATGGATTTTTCATCTTTAGTATGCAAATACTCAAATCATAATAAGCAATTTAAAAACTTTAAAAAAAGACTAAAAGGCAAAACAGTTAATGATTAAGAAGCAAATCAACTCTATCTCTTGTGTTTTAATTGTTAAAAATGCTCAAAGCACAATTAAACAAGTGCTAGAAGCATTAAATACATTTAATGATGTCATTGTATATAGTAATAATTCAACAGACAATACAAATAAACTTGCTAAAGCGTTTTCAAATGTAACCTTAATAGAGGGAGAATTTATAGGCTTTGGTCCAACAAAGAACCTAGCCGCATCGTATGCAAAAAATGAATGGATATTATCACTCGATGCAGATGAAGTAGTAAGTAGTGAATTTATATCAAACCTACTAGAACTTGATGTAGCTATAGACACCGTATATACGATTAAAAGAACAAACTACTATAAAAATTCACCAGTTAGACATTGCTGGGGTGACGATGTAATTATTAGACTTTACAACAAAACAAAAACCGCATTCACAGATAAAAAAGTACATGAGAAGATAATAAGTGACAATCTTACAATACAAGAAGTAAAAGGTATAGTCAAGCATTATCCTTACGCTACTGTTACAGACTTTATTGTAAAACTTGACAGATACTCAACAATATTTGCACAAGACAATGTAGGTCAAAAAAAATCATCTCCATCCAAAGCATTCTTTAATGGTATGTTCTCATTTATCAAAACATACTTTTTTAAAAAAGGCTTTTTAGATGGTTATGCTGGACTTATTATAGCTTTTTCACATATGGCTACAAACTTTTATAAATATATTAAACTTTATGAGATGAATAAAGAACTAGAAGTTAAGTAACTTTTCTCGCACCTCATCAAATAGCTTCTGCTTAGCTTCCTTCTCTGTTGGAATCATAAAATGTTGTTGCTTATCTTCCTCACCAATACTTTTCCATCGTTTAGAACTAGCAAAGAGTGAATCTCCAAAAAATGTCATAGTTGGTGTTCCGACTAAAGAAGCCACATGGTATGTACCTGTAGATGTGCTAACAAAAAGTTTAAAACTACTCAGTAACTTTGCAAAATACACAAGTCCATCAATCGATAAATAAAAAACTATATTTGTATCATAGAAGCGTGTTTGCATTGCTTCATACAGCTCAATTTCATCAGGCCCAAATGTCATAACTACTTGGTATTTACTTTGTTCAAGAACTGCTCGTATTAAAATCTCATACTCATCAATATTCCAGTTTGCATCTGATGAACCACCAAAACCAACATGAAACGCTATGACTTCTTTTTCAATATCATTATTAACACGAAAAACATTTGCAACAATAGCTGAATCATCAAATTCTAATAATGGTTTTTTATATTCTAAAGAAATGTCAGGGAACAAAGCTTTAGTAAGTTCTAAGTTGTATTCAAACTCTGCCATTTTCACTTGACTACGTCGTTGATGTACTCTCTTTGTATAAAAAATCTGAGCAATTTTTGTCGCTGGTGCTATACGTGTTTTTATGCCACTAAGAAATTGTGCAATAGCAACTCTAGTATTTGAAAAAAGCGTAATTGAAGCATCAATTCTTTTCTCTTTAATCTCTTTTACTAAAGAAAAAATATTTTGCCCACTATCTACAATAACATCATCAATAAACGAACATTGGAGTGCCAAGTTCTTGTTTAGAGGTGCTACAAGTACTATTATTTTATTTTGCGGATTATGTTTTTTTAAAACATATATTGTAGGAAGCGCTGTAATAAAGTCACCTAACTTATCATTTCTAACAACGAGAATATTCATCTTAAGCCTTCATTCATATAAGTATATTCTACATTAATTAGGATATAATTCACCTTATGAAATCACCATATAAATGGGATAACTATTCCGATCAACCAGCATTATTACAAGATAAAAGCTACAAGAAGAAAATGCGAAAAAAAGAGGTTTTTTCTTTAATAAAAACATTTGTTATAGCACTTTTTATTCTTCCTCTATCTATCGTTGCTATGCCATTTGTCAAGAGAAAACAAGTGAAGTCTTCTGATTTTTTTTGTTTAGGAATAGATTACCAAAGAGAACCAGAGCTTACATTGGAACTTCTAGAAGAGCTTGGTGTAGACAGAGTCCTCGTCCGCTTAAAACTATGGGAAATGCAATCTCTTGAAGACTTGAAAGTATTTTTAGAATCGCTTAAGCAGAAAAAAACAACCTTGAAAATTATGCAAGACAGAGAAAATGTCGAGAATCTTGAACTTCTAAGAAATAATCTACAAAATATTTTCACAACACTTGATGGTCTTATTGATATTTATGAAATAGGAACTACAATTAACCGAAGTAAATGGGGCTTTTTTAGTGTAGACGAATACAATAATTTTTATAAAGTTGCATATGATTTAAAACAAGAAAAATTTTCAAACATCAAACTTATGGGAAGCTCTGTCATAGACTTTGAGTACCATTTCACAGCACATACGCTCTTTAATCTTTTTAAATATAAATACGATGCTGTTGCATCTTTGCTCTATGTAGATAGACGTGGTGCACCGGAGAACACACAACTTGGATTTTCACTCTCTGATAAAATCGCTCTTCTGTCTACTCTCGTTTGGCTTGCACCAAAAACAAACCACGAACTGCATATTACAGAAACTAACTACCCTTTATCGAATACTGTACCCTACGCACCTACAAGTGAATATGAATGTATTAATGAAGAAGAGTATGCTAACTTTATGCTTCGCTATTATCTTTTGAGTTTTGCTTCACAACAAGTCAACTCCGTGTCTTGGCACCAACTTTTTGCTCGTGGCTATGGTCTTATTGATAATATTGATGGTATACGCTACACTCCAGCATTCACAACATATAAATACATGGTAAAAAATTTAAAACATTCTCAGTTTTTGCGACTTGACATCAAAAGAGGTTATTACATCTTACAGTTTTTAGTGCAAGAACAATTAGTACAAGTCCATTGGTCCCTTAAAGAAACTACACTCAAAAACGAAGACTACTTTGAATGTTTCACACGGGATGGAGACCCGATACTCGATGATGATATTTTCATTGGTTCTGCTCCCGTATATCTTTTTATACGCAAAGCAGAACCTAAACATGTTAACTGCCTATAGGGGAAAAGTATAATGCGTATTTTAGTAATTTTACCAAATTGGCTTGGCGATGCGATTATGGCAACACCAGCTATCGAACTTTTAGCAAAGTACCATCAAAATGCTAAATTTACTTTTGTCGGAAGCTATGTATCAATAGAAGCATTAAAACATCATCCACTTTGTGAAAAAGCAATTGTTGATGAAACAAAAAAAGCTTCTAGCAGACTCTATGCAACCTATAAACTAGGTCGTTCCCTTGGAGTATTTGACTTAGCCATAACATTTAGAAATCAAGTTTATTCATCCCTACTTTTACGCTTTAGTGATACTGTTGTTTGCTTAGCAAAACGTTCATGGCATTCACTTTTCCTACTTTCTCATACACCTATTGTTCAATCAAATAAACACTTAGTATTACAGTATGCGGAGTTAGCAATGCAAAATGTAGATATGTATGAAAATGACATATCAGTCTTAAAGCTCTATATAGAAAAAGAAAAGTTCGCAAGACCTACTTTAGGAATTAATGCTGGGGCAACATATGGAAGTGCAAAGCGCTGGTATCCAGAAAAATTTGCAGAGGTTGCTGCAAGTTTTAGTGAAAAATTTGACATTCTTGTTTTTGGTGGGCCAAATGAAGTTGCAATGGCCAAAGAAATTGAAGATAACCTTATCAAATTAGATGTAAAAAATTATACCAACATAGCCGGTAAAACAAATATTCAAGAGCTTTGTGCAAAAATTGGGGGCTGTTCACTTTTCATTACAAACGATAGTGGTCCTATGCATGTTGCTGCTGCTTATCAAGTTCCAACAGTGGCAATCTTTGGACCAACAAAACATGAAGAAACGTCACAATGGATGAATGACAAAAGTAATATTGTACGTCATGATATGGAATGTTCTCCTTGTATGAAAAGAGAATGTCCTCTACAACATCATGAATGTATGACAAGTATAAGCTCTCAAGAAGTTATAGAATCTATCAAAAAATTAGGATTCTAAGAAGAACTGCCTAGCTTGATTTTTTCAATCGTTTTTGTTGTACTCTTACCATCAACAAAATCAACAAGTTTTAACTCACCTGCAAATTCAGTCCCTACAACTTCCTTTCCTTCATAATCTCCACCTTTTACTAAAACATCAGGCTGAATCATTTTAATAAGTTCTAAAGGAGTATCTTCAGAAAAAGGAACTACAAAGTCAACGGCTTCTAAAGCTGCAAGTAAATATGCTCTATCATCTGCAATATTTACAGGGCGAGTTGGTCCTTTAAGTCGTGACACAGATGAATCGGAGTTGAGTCCAACTATTAAAATATCTCCAAAGCTTTTTGCAACTTGTAAATACTTCACATGCCCAACATGTAAAATGTCAAAACAACCATTAGTAAAAACAATTTTCTTTCCATTAGCAGTATAACGAGACACAATAGTACTAATCTCATCAAAGCTTTTAACATGTGTATCAGATGTACTTTTATGTAAACTAGCTTCATATTCTTCTATTTCATCAAGTGTAACAGTAGCTGAGCCAATTTTACCAACTACAACACCTGCGGCTAAGTTTGAAAACTTTGCAGTTTGTGCTATAGTCTTGTTTGCTCCAAGAGCAAAAGCAATCGATGCTATAACAGTATCACCAGCCCCTGTTACATCAAAAACTTCTTTCGCAACAGTTGGAAAAACTTCAACTTCTTTATCGTATGTGGCGATTCCATCTTCAGATAAAGTTATTAATGATATATCCAAATCACATTCATTTTTTAATTGAATTAATGCTTTTTCAAGACTTATATCATCATGTATATCTATACCAGTAGCAAGCATAGCTTCTTTCTTATTTGGTGTTAAAAGGTATGCACCTTTGTATTTAGAAAAGTCATTCCCTTTTGGATCAACAAGTACTTTGACATTATGATTTTTAGCAATTGAAATAATACCTTGACAAAGACTGTCTCTTAAAATACCTTTTCCATAGTCCGAAAGAATAATTACGTCATAATTTTTGATTGTATCAATGAGTGAATCAAGTATTTTAGAAACTGAACTATCTTCAATATCATCTTTACTTTCTTTGTCGTAGCGTATAACTTGCTGTGATGATGCAATAACTCTACTTTTTTTTGATGTTTTTCGTCCCTTTTGCGTAATAATATTTTCACAAGCGACATCAATGTCACCTAGCATATTTCTTAACTCAACTCCATTGGAATCATCACCAATCACACTAGAAACACTAACATTTGCACCCAAGGCTTTAAGATTGTTAATAACATTACCTGCTCCACCAAGTACTGTTGTTTCTTTAGCTATTGCAACAACTTGTACTGGGGCTTCAGGAGATATTCTATCACAGCTCCCCCACAAATAATGGTCAATCATTAAATCACCAACTACTAGAATGTTTGGTGTTAAAGCTTTGAGGGTGTTCATTACTTAACTTCCTCTTCATATATTCTTTTTATCTCTTGCACATAAGATTTTATTCCATCTTCCATTTCAAAATTTGGCTCATACCCTAAAGCCTCTCGTGTCGTAGCAATATCTGCCTCAGTATGAAATTGGTAGCTACCAATAAATGGATTTGGAATATACTCACAAGGAAGAGAAGTTCCAAGCTCATGCTGTAAAATATCTACTATGTCTTGAAAACTTCTTGCCTTACCAGTTCCTACGTTGTATACTCCACTTTCTTTAGGTTGCATAGCTTTTATATTTGCCTGTATAATATCTTCGATATAAATAAAATCACGTAATATTTTATCGCTATCCTCAAAAAGACGAGGGTTTTTACCTGCTAAAATCTGATGACCAAATTGTAAAACCATTGAAGCGGTTGTATTTTTAAAATACTCTCCTTGACCATACACATTAAAATACCTTAGTCCCACTATAGAAATATTTGTTTTCTTCATATATTCACGACTTAAATGGTCCATACTTAATTTTGAAAAGCCATATACATTTTGAGGAGCCTCTCTTCCTACTTTTTGAGGAGATTTAGCATTACCATACGTCGCTGCTGATGAAGCATATATCATATTCGCATTATGTTTTACCGCTAAATTAAGAAGGTCCTTATATGCGTTTACATTTGTTCTAATCATAAGATCTTGTTCAAGTGCTGTAGTATCTGAAATGGCAGCTTCATGGAAAATATAATCAAATTTGTAATTTACTTCAAGTTGTAAAAGTAAGTTTTTGTCATTAATGTCTCCACTAATAATTTCACCATTAAAACCCAAAATATTTTTAAAATGTCCAAAGCTCTTCAAGTTTCCATTTGAAAGAGTCTCTCCACTTCGAAAGCTATCTACAATAACAACTTTAGCAGCAGGATGATTTTTTTGAAAATAAAATGCTAAATTTGAACCAATAAACCCAGCCCCACCTGTTATTAAAATTGTTTTATTTAGTAGTTCATCATCAATATATTTCATATAGCTATTCCAGTTGTCTTTATTTTAGCAAAATGATACACTATAATCCATTAACAAGTATTTAAGACTCTACGCACTATAATTATGCTCAAAACAACTCTAAGGAAATATAATGAAAAAAATCGTAATCGCTTCAATCGCTACTTTAGCACTAGCAACAGCTTCTATGGCTGCTGTAAACGCAAAAGCATGTACATCTTGTCATGGTGCTGATTGGTCAAAAAAAGCTCTTGGTAAATCTAAAAATGTTGCAGAAATGACTCACATTGAAATTGCAGATGCGCTTAAAGGCTATAAAGATGGTACTTACGGTGGTCCAATGAAAGGTCTTATGAAAGGTCAAGTAGCTAAATATTCTGATGCAGATTTAGATGCATTCTCTCAAACTATCGGAAAATAGTTTCTCAAACCTTTAAACTATAGACCTCTTATTCTGGTCTATAGTTTTTTTCCAACTCTTTCTTTTTTTTCTCTAACGCTATAGCATCATTTAACTCATCTTCTCCATCAAACTTAGTAGCATTTAAAAATTTATCCTCATCATCAAACTGTCCATTCTTTACAGCCCAAAGAAATCCAAACAGTGCAATAGAGCCTAAAAAAATTGACGCACTCATCATCATTACAATTACCCAATCATCCATACTACTATCCTTTATTCCATTTATGCCGTATTCGCATTGAATTAACTACAACAAACAATGAGCTTGCACTCATAGCAATAGCTGCAATAAATGGTATTATATATCCAGCCATAGCCAATGGAATTGTTATTACATTATAAACAAGTGAAATACCCAAGTTTTGTTTTATTAAGCTATATGTAGTGTTGGCAATTTTAAAAGCTTCACCTAAAGATTCTAAGGAATTATTCAAAAGTACTATATCGCCTACATCAATTGCTATATCACTACCACTTCCCATAGCTATTCCTATATCAGCTTGTGCCAAAGCTAAAATATCATTAACACCATCACCCACCATAACAACTTTTTTTCCATTTTTATGTAACATATTAATATAATCAGCTTTTCCAGCAGGAGATAATTCACTTTTGTATTCTTGAATTCCTATTTCATTAGCAACACTTGAAGCGACCTTATCATTATCACCAGTCAGCATAACTACTTCAATTCCTAAAGAGTAAACGTCACCAATGATTTCTTTCGCTTTATTTTTTATCGTATCACCTAATTCATAGACTGCTACAACTTCATTTTCTATACAAAAATAAAAAAGCGTTTTATCGCTATCGTATCCAAAAGATATGGCGTTCTTTTTTAATAACTGCTCATTACCACCGAGTAAACTTTTCTCAGCATAAGAAGCTTCTATACCCAAAGCTGGCACTTGCTTATATGTATCTAACATATACTCTACAACTTCTTCTTGGAGCAAGTACTTTACTATTCCTTTTGACACTGGGTGCTTTGAAGATTTAACAAGAGAGTACAATAGATTTCTATCAAACTCTTTACAAACAGTCTCATGAAGTACTTCAGGCTCTCCTAGCGTAAGTGTTCCCGTTTTATCAACTACTAACGTATCTATCTTTGCCATAGTCTCAAGTTGTGCAGCTTCTTTAAAAAGTATACCTCGCGTTGCTCCTAAACCAAGTCCCACTAAGGTAGCAACTGGTGTAGCTAAAGCCAAAGCACATGGACAAGCGATTATAATAACTGAAATACCAACCATAAAAGAAACTTCAAAACTATGTGGCCACAGTAACCATGTTAAAAATGTAATACATGCTACAACTAATATAATTGAAGAAAAATATTCTGAAAGCTTATTTGCAAG
>Ga0208477_100175_pt1 | contig 34006 bp, 32 predicted proteins | sample HotLakmasection1_FD_184724 | JGI IMG/M metagenome (GOLD analysis project Ga0208477, IMG submission 184724) | Hypersaline microbial mat communities from Hot Lake, Washington, USA - Section #1 (SPAdes) | ecosystem: Environmental > Aquatic > Non-marine Saline and Alkaline > Hypersaline > Microbial...
CCATTTGTTGCAAAGCTTTGCTCCGACAAAGAGCAATTGATCAGCAATGCAGGCGGCGGAAACAACCCGGCGAAGCCGTGACCGTCAGACATCGCTTACGAAATAGCAGCTGTTCCGGCACTACAAGTTGACCAGTCGGCCGGCGAAGGCGGGCAGGGAGGTCAACAGCATGGCTGACGATGTCTTCAACTTGATGGAGCCCTTCTGGCTGTTCGAAGTCGATCAAGCTGCCTTATCCCGGATGCCGGAGCCGAGGCTTGGCAACTGGGACATCTTTGTCGGTGCACTGAACACAGAGGCGGTGCAAGGGGTGACCTACGGCGCGATTCGGGAATTCCCCGACGGTCCAACAGAGGTGGGACAGCCCCGTGATCGCCCGCTACGCCTTCGGCTTCGCGATGGATCAAGCTCAGGGTTGAGAACCCGTCCGAGCAATGTCCTCATACCCAACAAGTACGGACGGCTCAGTTGCCGGTGAAGGTCGGCTTCTGCTTCTGCAGGAATGCCATCACACCGGCGACGAAGTCCGACGTCTGACCGGCCGCCCGCTGGTTGATGCGCTCGCTTTCAAGTGAGGTATCGAAGTCCTGATCGAGCGCGTCCCAGGCCTGGCGGCGGATCATGCCGAGCGCTTTTGGACCGTTGGCCAGCTCGCTGGCAAGCGCGAGTGCCTCAGCGTCTAGCACGTCATCGGCCACCACTCTCGTGACGAGGCCCCAGTCGAGAGCTGTTGCTGCCGGAATCTTCTCACCAAGCATCATCATCTGCATCGCCCGCACCCGACCAACCGCGCGTGTGAGAAGGTAGGTCGAGCCGGCATCGGGCACCAGCGCGATGTTGCGGAACGCCTGGTAGAAATAGGCGGTGTCGCTGGCGATGATGACATCTCCCATCAGCGCGAGCGCACACGCTGCCCCCGCCGCCGGTCCTCGCACGGCGGTGACGATCGGTATTTCAAGGTCCCGGATCGCCTTCGCCATCGGGTTGTAATGGCTGGCGATCATGGCACCAAGGTCCCGCTCGGAGGCAGTCATGTCCATGTCGCGTCCCACAAGGCTTGCACCGGCCCCGAAGCCGCGTCCCTCGCCGGACAGCAGGACTGCGCGGGCTTCTTGCGGAGCCTTCCGCAGCGCGTCCAGCAATTGCTCCAGCATGGGGAGGGTGAAGGCGTTCAGCGTGTCGGGGTCGTTCAGCCTGATGCTGGCAACCCCATCCTCGACGGTATATGCGATCTTGTCATAGCTCATCTGTCTCTCCTCGTTCTCGGCCTGTCAGCCAAGCACCCCAGCGGCGCGCATTGCGGCAATCTCGTTCTCCTCATAGCCAAGTTCCTCCAGCACAGAGTGGCTGTCGGCACCGGCCGACGGGGCCGGACGGGGCGGGGCGGTCTGCGTCGAGGAGTAACGCGGTGCTGGGGCGGGCATTGGATGTCCGCCGACCTCGATAAAGGTTTCACGGGCGCGATTGTGCGGATGATCGCGCGCTTCCCTCAGTCCGAGGACGGGAGCAAAGCACACATCTGTGCCCTCCATTATCTCGCACCATTCCGCCCGCGTCCTCGTCAGGAAGATGTCCGCCAGCCTGTCTTTCAGCTCTGGCCATTTCGAGGCATCGAGTTGTGCGTCGAACGCTGCATCCTCCAGCCCTGCCTTCTCCCGCAACAGGCTGTAGAATTGCGGCTCTATCGCGCCGATCGAGATGCACTCCCCATCGGCACATTCATATGTGTCGTAGAAATGCGCGCCGGTGTCGAGCCAGTTCACCCCGCGCTTATCCTTCCAGAGCCCCGAATTGAGCTGCGACCAGGTCATTGCCGACAGGAGCGCCGAGCCGTCGGTCATGGCCGCGTCGATCACCTGACCCTCGCCGCCATTCCTGACATGCAGAAGCGCTGAGACGATACCAAAGGCGAGCATCATGCCACCGCCGCCGAAGTCGCCGAGATAATTGACCGGAGGCACCGGCCTTTCGCCCTTGCGGCCACAGGTGCCGAGCACACCCGAGAGTGCGATGTAGTTGATGTCATGGCCGGCGGCCTGGGCAAGCGGACCGGTCTGTCCCCAGCCCGTCATGCGACCATAGACCAGCTTGGGATTGTCACCGAGCAGGACGTCCGGCCCCAGGCCGAGGCGCTCCATCACGCCGGGGCGATAGCCCTCGATGATGGCGTCGGCGCTCTTGCAAAGCTGCCGCGCGAGCGCCAGTCCGGTCTCGTGCTTGGTGTTGAGCGTGATCGACCGGCGCGAGCGGCCCAGGGCGTCTCCAGGCAGGCCTGCGGCCACCAGACTGTTCCCCGGGCGGTCGATGCGGATCACATCGGCGCCATGATCGGCCAGCATCATTGCGCAGAAGGGGCCGGGACCGAGACCGGCGAACTCCACCACGCGAATATCCTGCAGCGGCCCAGCCATGATCGTCTCCCGTCTTGTGTCATTCCGCCTCGTCAGAGACGCCCTGTCAGATCGGTCGCGTCAAGGTTCGCGTAGCGTCAGGTCGGGTGGGCTTTCCGCAGATTTCGCCTTGGCGGTGCTCCGATAGGGTGGTCTGCGCGTGCAGCCGATGGACAGGCCTTTTGCCCTGTGGCATAGGCGCGAGCTTGATGTGGCGCGGCTTCCCTGGTCCGGAGGTCAGTCATCCCATGTTCAATCCAAAGCCAAAGGCACGCGCGACCTGCGAGGCGCGGCCTGCCAGGACCCCGAGAAACCATGCAAGTCACCGAAACGAAATCCGAAGGCCTCAGCCGCACTTTCACTGTCACCGTTCCGGCCGAGGAACTTTCCAGGAAGCTGGACGAGCGCATCGAGGAAATCCGTCCGCAGATGCGACTGAAGGGCTTTAGACCGGGTAAGGTCCCCGCATCACATGTCCGGCGGATGTTTGGCAAGTCGATCATGGGCGAACTGATCGAGAAAGTTGTTGGGGAAGCGAACCAGAAGGCGCTGGAAGACGCGAATATCCGTCCAGCCTCCGAGCCACACCCCCATTTCAATCAGAATGACGACATGGAGAAGGTGCTCTCGGGCGAGGCCGATCTCTCATACGAACTCCATGTAGACGCCATGCCGGAGTTCGAGCCCGCCGACGTCTCTGCGATGAGCATCGAGCGGCCGGTGAGCAAGGTCGATGACGCCGCACTGAACGAAGCGCTGGAGCGGATTGCGGCACAGAACAAGCAGTTCGAGGCGCGCGGCAAGACCGCCAAGGCGCGCGACGGCGATGTGGTCGTGATTGATTTCGTCGGCAAGATCGATGGCGAGCCCTTCGAGGGCGGCTCGGCGGAGGACTCCTCTGTCGAGATCGGAGGCGGGCGTTTCATTCCGGGATTCGAGGAGCAGCTTGTCGGCGTGAAGGCCGGGCAGGAGACCGAAATTCAGGTGACGTTCCCTGAGGAATACGGCGCGGCGCATCTCGCTGGAAAGCCTGCGGTTTTCGAGGTCAAGGTGAAGGAAGTCCGAGCTCCCAAGGAGCCGACGGTCGATGACGAATTCGCCAAGGGAATCGGCTTTGAGGATCTCGACAAGCTGAAGGAGCTTGTGAGCGCCCAGCTCCAGAACGAGCTCGACAATGCCTCTCGCCTGAAGGCCAAGCGTGCACTCCTCGACAGGCTCGACGAGGCCCATTCCTTTGACCTGCCGCCGAAAATGGTCGATGCCGAGTTTGCCCAGATCTGGCAGCAGTTCCAGCAGGAAAAGGAAGCCGGCAACGTCTCCGAGGAAGACGCCGGAAAGGATGAGGACACGCTGAAAGACGAATATCGCCGCATTGCCGAGCGCCGGGTGCGCCTCGGGCTTGTGCTCGCCGAGATCGGCCAGAGCGAAGGCGTCACCATCAAGGAAGAGGAAGTGCAGCAGGCGCTCATCGCCGAGGCACGGAAATTTCCGGGACAGGAGCGCCAGGTGATCGAGTTCTTCCAGAAGAATCCGAATGCACTCGCCCAGTTGCGCGCACCGATCTACGAGGACAAGGTTGTGGACCTCCTCCTGTCGCGTGTCGAGGTCACGGAGAAGGAAGTCGACCGCGAAACGCTGCTCGCAGAGGACGACCTTTCGTTCTGATCAGCAATCGGCGCTTGAGTTCGGCGCTCCGCGTGCAAATATCCTAGTGAGAATCGAACAGGCCCCAGAAGGGCCGGTGCCACCGTGCCGGCCGGACCGACCGGAAAGACAGGAAAATCATGCGCGTTCCCGAAATCGAGAATCTGATCTTCACGCCGACCATCTGGGAAACGACCGGTCGCGGCGAGAAGGCTTATGACATCTTCTCCCGGCTGCTTCAGGACAGGATCATCTTTGTTGCCGGTCCGATCGAGGACACTCTGGCCACGCTGGTGACGGCGCAGCTTCTGTATCTCGAATCGCAGAACCCGAAGAAGGACATCTCGATGTACATCAACAGTCCGGGGGGCATGGTGTCTGCCGGGCTCGCGATATACGACACGATGCAGTACATCCGCTGCCCTGTCACAACCGTCTGCATCGGCCAGGCCGCCAGCATGGGTTCGCTCCTTCTGGCCGCAGGTGAACCCGGATCGCGCATTGCACTTCCGAATTCGCGAATAATGGTCCACCAGCCCTCAGCGGCCTATCGCGGCGTGGCATCGGACATTGAGCGGCATGCTGACGAGATCATTGCGTTGAAGCGTCGGCTGAACGACATCTATGTCAGGCATACCGGCCAGGATTACGAGACCATCGAGCGGAAACTCGACCGCGATTCCTACATGACCGCCGAGGTGGCGAAGGAGTTCGGAATCGTGGATAAGGTGTTTGAGCGCCGCGCCGTCGACGCCGAGGACTGACGCTGGCGGGAGATTCATTCCCCGGCAATGTCGCCGGGGGCTTGATATGTAAGGTTCACATGGTCCACCGTACTGGTGTGGGATATGCATGTGATCCACGCAGAAGCGCTGATGCGCGAAACGCCCCGTTAAGAGGGGGCGTCTAAGAGGTGCCCATGACCAAGCCGACAAGCTCAGGCGACAGCAAGAACACACTTTACTGCTCCTTCTGCGGGAAGAGCCAGCATGAAGTGAAGAAGCTGATTGCCGGACCGACCGTCTTCATTTGCGATGAATGCGTCGAACTCTGCATGGACATCATCCGCGAAGAAAACAAGACCGCTATGGTCCGCTCCCGCGAAGGCGTTCCGACGCCGCGTGAGATATGCGATGTCCTTGACGATTATGTCATCGGACAGGATACGGCAAAGCGCATTCTCTCGGTGGCTGTCCACAATCATTACAAGCGCCTGAGCCATATCGGGAAATCCGATCCCGTGGAACTCGCAAAGTCCAACATCCTGCTCATGGGCCCGACAGGTTGCGGCAAGACGCTGCTTGCCCAGACGCTCGCCCGGATACTGGACGTGCCCTTCACAATGGCGGACGCGACCACGCTCACGGAGGCGGGCTATGTCGGCGAGGATGTCGAGAACATCGTGCTGAAGCTCCTCCAGGCCGCCGACTACAATGTCGAGCGGGCCCAGCGCGGCATCGTCTATATTGACGAGATCGACAAGATTTCGCGCAAGTCCGACAATCCTTCCATCACGCGTGATGTGAGCGGCGAGGGCGTGCAGCAGGCGCTTCTGAAGATCATGGAAGGCACCGTCGCCTCTGTGCCGCCGCAGGGCGGACGCAAGCATCCCCAGCAGGAATTCCTGCAGGTCGACACGACGAACATTCTCTTCATCTGCGGCGGTGCCTTTGCCGGACTTGAAAAGATCATCTCCGATCGCGGAAACAAGTCCTCCATGGGCTTCGGCGCGAATGTGACCGCGCCGGATGACCGCCGTCCAGGCGATATCCTTGCCGAAGTCGAGCCCGAAGACCTCCAGCGTTACGGACTGATCCCGGAATTCATCGGGCGTCTGCCGGTTCTCGCGACCCTGCGCGATCTCGACGAGGAAGCGCTGGTGACGATTCTCACCGAGCCCAAGAACGCGCTCGTCAAGCAGTATCAGAAGCTGTTCGAGATGGAGGATGTGGAACTCGTCCTCACCGATGACGCGCTACATGCGATTGCGCGTCGCGCGATCACACGCAAGACCGGTGCCCGCGGCCTGCGGTCCATCATGGAGGCGTTCCTGCTGGATACCATGTTCGAGCTGCCAAATCTTCGCGGTGTCGAGCAGGTGGTGATCAGCGGAGAGGTCGTCGACGGCAAGGCGAAGCCGCTGCATGTGCACTCTGAGGCCAGCGACGCTGGCAAGGCCAGCTGAGCAAAACCCGCTCGCACAACAGGGCTAGGGTGCGTTGGCACGGTTTCAAGTGCTTGAAGGGTCTTGCCCTGCGCGCCACATCCTTGATCAAGTCAGTATGGAATCAGGCCATGATGGGTCTGCAGGCCCGGACAGGATCGGGCCTTCCGCCCGCCTGAAGGATTGAGGAGAGTAACATGTCCGCACAGAAAACCCTGCCGGTGCTGCCCCTGCGCGACATTGTCGTCTACCCGAACATGGTCGCCCCGCTTTTTGTGGGCCGCGACAAGTCAGTGCGCGCGCTAGAAGTGGTCGATGATGGTGAGAGCGAGATCATGCTCGTCGCCCAGAAAGAGGCCAGTGTCGATGATCCGAAGGCCGATGATCTTTACAGCATCGGAACGGTGGCCACGATCCTGCAGCTGTTGAAGTTGCCGGATGGCACGGTCAAGGTGCTGGTCGAGGGTCGGGCGCGTGCGCGCATCGCCGAGCTTCACGATCGCGGAGAATATTTCGAGGCATCTGTGGATGCTTTTGCCGACACGGGCGCTGACAAGCCCGACCTGGAGGCACTCGTCAGGGCTGTCCAGGAGCAATTCGAGGCCTACGCAAAGCTGAACCGGAAAATTCCGTCTGAGGCCGTTGCCAATATCGGCCAGATCACCGATCCCGGTCGCCTGTCCGACACGGTGGCCGCGCAGCTTTCCGCGCGCCTGTCAGACAAGCAGGCCTTTCTGGAACTGTCGGACATCTCCGAACGTCTGGAGCGCATCTTTTCCGTCATGGAGGGTGAGATGGGCATGCTCCAGATGGAGCGGAAGATAAAGAACCGCGTGAAGCGCCAGATGGAGAAGACGCAGCGCGAATACTATCTGAACGAGCAGATGAAAGCCATCCAGCGCGAGTTGGGCGAGGGTGGCGGAAGCGATGGCGAGCGCGATGAACTGGCCGAACTCGAAGAAAAAATCGCGGATACGCCTTTGTCGGAGGAGGCGCGCAACAAGGCCGAGGCCGAACTGCGCAAGCTGCGTCAGATGAGCCCGATGTCGGCGGAATCGACGGTTGTCAGGAACTATCTGGACTGGCTCGTCTCACTGCCCTGGAACAATCTCAAGGACGTTGAGACCGATCTCAACAAGGCGGAAGATGTTCTGGATGCCGATCATTTCGGGCTGGAAAAGGTCAAGGAGCGCATTCTCGAATATCTTGCGGTCCAGAAGCGAACGGAAAAGCTGCGCGGCCCAATTCTCTGCCTCGTCGGTCCGCCTGGCGTTGGCAAGACATCGCTTGGCCGCTCGATCGCTGAGGCGACGGGCCGCGACTTCGTCCGGGTGTCGCTCGGCGGCGTGCGCGATGAGAGCGAAATCCGTGGCCACCGGCGCACCTATATCGGCTCCATGCCTGGAAGGGTCATCCAGTCGCTGAAGAAGGTGGACAGCAACAATCCGCTCTTCCTTCTCGACGAGATCGACAAGCTCGGCATGGACTATCGCGGCGATCCGGCGGCGGCGCTGCTCGAAGTGCTCGATCCGGAGCAGAATTCGACATTCAACGACCATTATCTCGAAGTCGACTACGACCTCTCCAACGTGATGTTCGTGACGACGGCGAATTCGCTGAACATGCCCCAGCCCCTGCTGGACCGCATGGAGATCATCCGCATCGCCGGCTACACCGAGGACGAGAAGCTCGAAATCGCCAAGCGCCACCTGATACCAAAGATCCGCAAGGATCATGGGCTTTCAGAGGGCGAATGGATCGTGACCGACAATGCCGTGCGTGATCTTGTGCGCTATTATACGCGCGAGGCCGGCGTGCGCTCTCTGGAGCGTGAGATCGCGAAACTCGCACGCAAGTCGGTCCGAAGGATTACGCAGGGCGGCGACGTTTCTGTAACGGTGACCCCTGACAATCTTGCCGACTTCTCAGGTGTGCGGAAGTTCCGCTACGGCCTTGCCGACACCGACGACCAGATCGGCGCGGTGACGGGTCTTGCCTGGACTGAAACCGGCGGCGACCTGCTCACCATCGAGGCGGTGCAGATGCCGGGCCGCGGCGGAATGAAGGTCACTGGCAACCTCCGCGATGTCATGAAGGAGTCGATCCAGGCGGCAAATTCCCTTGTTCGGGCGCGCGCCATCAATCTCGGCATCCGTCCCGACACCTTCAACACGACCGACATTCACGTCCACGTGCCTGAAGGCGCGACGCCGAAGGACGGTCCGTCGGCTGGTATTGCCATGACAACGGCGATCGTCTCGCTACTGACAGGCAATCCCGTGGCTGCCGATGTCGCGATGACGGGAGAGGTCACGCTTCGCGGTCGTGTGCTGCCGATTGGCGGACTGAAGGAAAAGCTGCTGGCCGCCTTGCGTGGTGGGATCAAGACAGTGCTGATCCCGGAAGAGAATGAAAAGGATCTGGCAGAGATCCCGGACAATGTGACAGCCGGCCTCGAAATCGTTCCGGTCGGAGACATCAATGAGGTGCTGGCGAGGGCACTCACCCGCCCGCTGAAGCCGATCGAATGGTCTGCCGAAGACGAAGCGGCCCTTCGTTCGGATCTCTCGAAAACTGGGGGTGACGAGGCGAACAAGACGGATCCGCTGCGCCATTGAGACCGGAGGATTATTGCAGAAGGATTAAGCCCGGTTGCCCGCTTCAGGCGACTGGGCTTGTCATCAGAACAGGCTCGGGATAGCCCATTGGGATGATCGGGCGGTTAGCTCAGCTGGTAGAGCATCTCGTTTACACCGAGAGGGTCAGCGGTTCGAACCCGTTACCGCCCACCAATCTGAGAACGAACGGATGCGGTTTGACGTTGGAATCGTCGGGATTCCGCCTGATCCTTTCGGAAGGTGCTGGGAAACGCTGGTCAGACGAAACACCGAGGTGATCGTCCGCGAGCATCGCTGAGCGTCTTGATGAAAATGGTGGGCGATACTGGGATCGAACCAGTGACCCCTGCCGTGTGAAGGCAGTGCTCTCCCGCTGAGCTAATCGCCCGCCCAAGGAGGGGTTGTTTAGGCTTTGGGTCCGGCACCGTCAAGCACCGTCCATCAGACTCTTTCCGCTGAACAAATATCGGAAAATGCATGGGCGGCATGCAATTTCGGGACGCAATTGCTCATCGGAGAATGCCATGCCTCTCGCTTCTGAAGATGAACAGGATGGATGGCAGAACCTGATCTCGGAGCCTGCATTCCAAGGCATGCCAGCGTCGCATATGAACGGGCTCGATCATGAACGCGAGTTAAGACTTGAACCCCGGATGACCAGAATTGAGACCAAGGTCGTATGATAAATTTAAACCTTTGCACCATTCCCGCCACACTCTAAATCTAAATGCATAACTGACGAGCGGAAAAAACAGCTCGCACTGCAAAAGGGCAAAAGGCCAGCACAGGGCCCCGACTGTGTGATGCGCCCCGTGCGCAATGCCTGGAGTCTGAAACAAGATGACAAACGATTATTGCAACATTGATGGTGCTCGCCGACTCAAGGAACGCATTGAGCAGTATTGGTCAGAGCGCGGATACGAAGTGAACATCGATCTGGTCGATGCGGGCTTTGTTCCGGCCATGCGCTCTGCGCGCACCGATGTGCGCAGCAATATGGTGAATGGTGTGCCGCAAAGGCGTGCCGATGACGGCAAACTGGCCCGAAATATCAGGCGCCAAGACTCCTGATCAGGCCGGGAAGGGCGCGGTAGTCATCGAAGACCGCGTCTGCTGCCAACTCCACCAGCGAGGCTGAGCGGTAGCCATGGGGATAGAGCAGGAAGGGCAGCCCAGACCCACGGGCTGCCCTTTCGTCTGTCTCACTGTCGCCGACAAAGGCGGCCCGGCAAAGATCACCACCGCCGCGCAGAATTGCCTCGCGCACATGCCCGGGATCAGGTTTTCGGGCGACAACGGCGTCGGCGCCCACAATCGCTGCAAAGTGGTGGTTGAGCCTGAGCGTTTCCAGCAGTTTCTCACTCAGGCCCTGTGGCTTGTTGGTGCAGATCACGAGGATTGCGTCGTCCGACAGGAGTTCCTCAATCGCCTCGACGACCCCATCGAAAGGCCGGGAGTCGACGACAATATTCTCATTGTAATAGCCGATGAAAACCGCCTTCAGTCGCTCCGCATCGGTATCTACGAACTCGCGGCCCGCCTCCTCGAATCCTCTCGCAATGAGGGCGAGCGCGCCGCGACCGATCAGCGGCCTGACACTCTCGACATCGAGTTCGTCAAGGCCTTCGGAACGCAGGACGTGGTTCATGGCGCGGGTGAGGTCTGGTGCGGTATCAACGAGCGTTCCGTCGAGGTCGAACGCAATCGTGAAGCCCTTCAGGCGAGTCATGCTAGCGAAACTCCTCAAGACAGACATGTTCGGCTTGGCAGCCCGGCGGACTAAGGCCTAGAAGTCCGGGTAATTGCAAGGAGGTCCACGCGCAATGTCACGATCTGCCATCATTCTCGCTGCGGGCAAGGGCACTCGCATGAAGTCTGCCCTGCCCAAAGTGCTCCACAGGGTGGGGGGGCGCGCGATGATCGACTGGTCGATCGACCTGGCCGAGCAGGCGGGCTGCACGCGGATTATCGTCGTCGTCTCGCCCGACAGTCCTGCGCTGAACCACCATGTGACCGGAAGGCTCGGCTCCGGAGCCGTTGCGGTGCAGTCCCCTGCGCTTGGCACCGGACATGCCGTCCTTGCCGCCCGGCAAGCCCTCGGACCGCTCACCGGCCAGACAGTCGTGCTCTACGGCGACACGCCGCTCATTCCGGTCCATTCGGTCCGGTCAGCCTTTGACACACTTGGAAACGGTGCGGGCCTCGCCGTGCTGGGGTTCGAGAATCCTGTCCCCGGGGCCTATGGTCGGCTGATCGAGAGCGCGAACGGCACGATCGCCCGGATCGTCGAAGCCAAGGATGCAAGTCCCGAAGAATACGCTGTGACGCTCTGCAATTCTGGTGTGATGGCAGGAGATACGGCGCTGATGTTCGATCTTCTGGGGAAGGTCGGCAATGACAACGCCAATGGCGAATATTACCTGACCGATCTTGTCGGACTCGCCAATCAGGCCGGCCAGCGCGTTGAGGCGGTTCGCTGTCCCATGGAAAGTGTCATGGGCGTGAATTCCCGAGCGGAACTCGCCGAAGCCGAGGCGGCCTTCCAGCGGGCGCGACGCCGTGAGGTGATGGCCGACGGGGTGACGCTCACTGCGCCTGAAACGGTCTTCTTCTCCTGGGACACCCGTATCGGCACTGACGTCATCATCGAGCCGAATGTCGTTTTTGGTGAAGGTGTGAAAGTGGCCTCAGACGCGCGCGTCCGGGCCTTCTGTCATCTGGAGGGTTGCGAGATTGGCGAGGGGTGCGAGATCGGCCCCTATGCACGCCTGAGGCCAGGCAGTGTGCTGTCCAGAGGCGCAAAGATCGGCAACTTTGTTGAAGTGAAGAACACCCGTCTCGGTGAGGGGGCGAAGGCCAATCATCTGAGCTATCTGGGTGACGGCTTTGTCGGGGCTGGCGCCAACATCGGTGCGGGCACGATCTTCTGCAATTATGATGGCTTCCTCAAGCATCGCACCGAAGTGGGCGAGGGGGCCTTCATCGGCTCGAACAGCGCGCTCGTCGCGCCCGTCACGATCGGCGCCGGCGCCATGGTCGCTTCGGGCAGCGTCATCACCGAGGACGTGTCCCCGGATGCGCTCGCGCTCGGTCGCGCGCGGCAGGTCGAGAAACCGGACCACGCAAAGGCCTTCAGGCAACAGCAGGGGAAAAGGAAGGCGGAGGGCGGAGCATGAGCGAAGCGGAATCGGCCAAGGCAAGGGCGGCCGCTGCCGCGATAGATTTCGTTGAGGACGGAATGGTGCTCGGTCTCGGGACCGGTTCGACGGCGAGGCATTTCGTCGAGATGCTGGCCGAAGAAGTGGCCGACGGTTTGGTGATCCGAGGTGTGCCGACCTCGGAGGAAACAAGGCGGCTTGCTGAAGCGCATGCCATTCCGCTCATTCCTGTCGACACGGTTGAGCGCATCCACCTGACCGTTGATGGCGCTGACGAATGCGACCCGGAAGGACGCCTCATCAAGGGCGGCGGCGCGGCACTCCTGCGCGAAAAGATCATCGCTGACGCGTCAGACCACATGATCGTCATTGCTGATGGATCCAAAGCTGTGGAGCGTCTCGGGGCCTTTCCACTCCCGGTGGAAGTGACCCCATTTGCCTACACGATCACGGCCAGAAAGGTTTTCGACGCGCTGGTGCGCTCCGGTATCGAACGCCCAAAACTCACTGTGCGCGAAGGCCTGCGTGCAGGTCACCCGCTCGTCACCGATGGCGGCAATCACATCATTGACTGCCAGTGCGGCGGCATTCCCGATCCCGAAGCCACCGCAGCCCGCCTTTCAGCCATCCCTGGCGTTGTCGAACACGGCCTCTTCATCGGCCTTGCGCGTACCATCATCCTCGGCACCGCCGATGGTGTGGACGTGATCGAGCTGTAACGCAGGTCGGCTTGCAATGCGGTCGGTACCGCCCAATTGAGGCGGACACCCGCTAGTGCTTCTTTATCCCAAGGACATGTTCATGAGCCATGATTTCGACTATGACCTCTTCGTGATCGGGTCAGGATCAGGCGGGGTGCGGGCAGGCAGGCTCGCGGCGCTGTCAGGCGCGAAGGTCGCCATGGCCGAGGAGCACAGACCCGGAGGCACCTGTGTCATACGCGGCTGCGTGCCGAAGAAATTCATGGTCTATGCGAGCGAGTTCGCGAAATCCTTCAAGGAGGCCGAGGGCTATGGCTGGTCGGTCTCCGGCGCCCGTTTCGACCTCGCAAAGTTCAGTTCGGCCATGCATGCAGAAGTCGACAGGCTGTCGGGAATCTACACTCGCAATTTGCACAATGCCGGCGTCGAGCTCTTCGAGGAACGTGCCGAGATCCTCGACCACCACACGCTGCATCTGAAATCGAGCAACCGAAAGGTGACGGCGAACAAGATTCTCATCGCGGTCGGTGGGCGGCCCTGGCGTCCCTCGCCGGAAGAACTGCCGGGCGTTGAGCGGACCATCACCTCGAATGAGGTCTTCCACTTGAAAGAGTTGCCGAAGCACATGGTGATCGCCGGTGGCGGCTATATTGCGGTCGAGTTTGCCTTCGTGTTTGCCGGTCTCGGAGTCGAGACCTGTCTGGTGTATCGCGGCGAGACGGTGCTGCGTGGTTTTGATGATGATGTGCGCACGCATGTCCATGAGGCGTTGAAAGAGCATGGTGTCCGCGTGATCACCCATACGGTCTTCGACGCTATCGAGGATTCAGGCCGGGAGGACTGCCCGCACCGGATCAGACTGAGAAATGGAGATGACATCGACGCCGATGTCATCATGATGGCCGTCGGGCGGCGCGCAAACACGGAGGGGCTCGGCTGCGAGAATGTGGGCATCGAACTTAGCGATAGCGGCTCCATTCCCGTGGACGAATACAGTCGCACGAGGGCTGGGAACATCTGGGCCGTTGGCGATGTGACGGACAGGATTCAGCTGACGCCGGTCGCGATCAGGGAGGGCCAGGCCTTCGCCGAGACAGAGTTCTATGACAGCCCGAAAACCTTTGATCACGAAATGATTGCGACGGCGGTGTTCAGTCAGCCACCGGTCGGCACGGTCGGCCTCTCCGAAATCGAAGCCCGCAGGAAGTATGGCAAGATTGATATATACAAGACCCGCTTCCGCCCGATGAAGAACATGCTCTCCGGCAGTCCCGCCCGGACACTGATGAAACTGATTGTGCGGGAGGAGGACCAGCGCGTGATCGGATGCCACATCGTGGGTCCCGATGCGCCAGAGATGATCCAGGCGGTTGGCATTGCGGTGAAGATGGGTGCCACCAAGCAGGAATTCGACTTGACCTGTGCGGTGCATCCGACAGTCGCAGAGGAACTCGTCACCATGCGGGAGAAATGGGTCGATCCGACCCTGCGGAACTGATCAGGCCGCGATCCGGCTTTCTGTTTCCTCCATGTCGAGCTTCTTCTGCAACTCGAACACGACAGCGCGAAGCCGCTCGCGCATGGACTTCAGCCCGCCGCCGCGGCCATTGTGTATCAGCAGTCGCTTGTGTGGTTCGCTTTCGCCATCCGGCGTTTCCTGAACGCGCATGAAGTTCGAGCGCGGGATCGCAGCCTGCATCAGCGCCTTGGAGAGCGCAAACCCGACGCGCTGGTCGAACACGCCATTGCGGGCATCGGCTTCGAAATCCGATTGCTCATTGCGGGCCACGGCGTTGAACAGAACGCTGATCTCCGGCGGCTGCTCGCCGCCCATCTGCGACTGGATGAGGCTGTTCAGGAGTTTGACCCCGCGAAGCGAGAACTCATCGGCGTGCATCGGGGCGAGCACCCGGTCGGCGGCGCGTAGCGCGCAAGTCGTCAGGAAGGTCGCATTCGGATTGGTGTCGAAGACGATCAGGTCATAAGCGGAGCGAAACTGGTCAATCGCTCGGCGGAAATTCCTTGCGATGCTGACCAGTGCCTCAGGTCTCGGCGCAAAGGCGTATTTCGAAATCTCGAACTGTCCGGCGACGAGATCGAGCCAGCCCGGCTTGTCAGGCGGCAGGAGGGCGTTCGAGATCAATCGCCGCGGTGCCGGGTCAAAGGGGGCTTCATTTATCTCACTCCAGCCTTCGGCTGGCGAGACGGCATCGGCATAGTGCAGCCTTGATCGCTCGAACAGGGAGATGACACTGCGATCGGCAGCGGCGAGCCTGTCGGCATCAGTCATGTTGTAGAAATGCTGGGTCAGATTGTATTGCGGATCGAAATCGATGAGCAGGACGCGGCCACCAGTCTCGGCCTGCAGCGTTCCGAAGACCTGCGCGCTCACCGTGGTCTTGCCGACACCGCCTTTCAGGTTCATCACGGCAACAACGGGACAGCGTCGCCGGTAGCGCGCCTGAACCGCAGCAACGAAGGTGCTGAGACCTGCCTCTTCTATGCCGTCATGAACGAGCTTCGGGCCGATTTCCTTGCGGAAGAATCCAAGGAGGCGTGACTTGTCCATGCGCACGGGAAAGACGACCAGCCCCTTGTTCACCGCACGCTCGATCAGGTCGCGTACCCGCTCGGAACGCTGCGCAGCCGCCGTCACCGGAACGATCAGGCAGAACGCCCCGTCAATTGCGGCATCCTCGACTGCAGAACCACCGCCGTCGACAAGCCCCGCCTTTTCGTAATGGTCGGGTACTCCGACCAAGCGAAGGGCCTCATGGATTCGGAGCAGGTGATCGAGGTCTTCCGGGGCGTAAGCAATCAGGGCGTGCGACATCGGACTCTCGGAATTAGGGACGGTTGGGCTGGCGCGCGAGGCGTTTCCTTTCTATTGCCAGAGTCTCGCCCGTGAACACACCTTTTCGGTGAAATATTGTTGAAGCGTACGTGCTGCCGTGATTGTCTGTTCGCCCGAAGATGAGAGATATGATGACCTGGACCCCCTATAGCTGGCGATCCAAGCCAGCCAAGCACATTCCCGAAGACTACCCTGACCTGGATCACCTGGCCAGTGTCGAGCAGACCCTTGCCTCCTATCCGCCCCTGGTGTTTGCCGGGGAGGCGCGGCGACTGAAGAAGCGTCTGGGCGATGTCGCGGCCGGCAAGGCCTTCCTGCTTCAGGGTGGAGACTGCGCCGAGAGCTTCAAGGAATTTCATCCCGACCATATCCGCGACACGTTCCGCGTGATGCTGCAGATGGCCGTGGTGCTGACATTCGCCGGCATGAAACCGGTCGTGAAGGTCGGTCGCATTGCCGGTCAGTTTGGCAAGCCGCGCTCTTCCCCGCTTGAGACGCAGGGAGACATCACGCTGCCCTCGTATCGTGGCGACAACATCAACGGCATGGATTTCACGCCCGAGGCCCGCACTCCCGATCCCGAGCGGCTGCTGAAGGCCTATGCGCAATCGGCTTCGACTCTGAACCTCCTGCGTGCCTTCTCCCAGGGTGGCTATGCCGACCTTTCCAATGTGCATCGGTGGATGATGGGCTTCGTTGAGCGCTCGCCCCAAGGCGCGCGATACAAGGAACTCGCCGACCGGATCACGGAGTCGATCGGCTTCATGGAAGCCTGCGGCGTGAATTCCGACACTGTGCCGCAAATGGCGCAGGTGGAGTTCTACACCTCCCATGAAGCGCTTCTGCTCGGCTACGAGCAGGCCATGACCCGGGTCGATTCCACCACGGGCGACTGGTATGACACTTCCGCCCACATGCTCTGGATCGGCCACCGCACCCGCCAGCTCGACCACGCGCATGTGGAATTCTGCAAGGGCATCCGAAACCCGATCGGCATCAAGTGCGGACCGGGACTGGAGGCCGACGAATTGCTGCGCCTCATCGACACCCTGAACCCGAAGGATGAGGCCGGTCGCATCGTCCTGATCGCCCGCTTCGGATCGGATGGTGTTGCGGAGGGCCTGCCGCCTCTTGTTCGCGCGATCGAAAAATCCGGCCCCACTGTTGTGTGGTCCTGTGACCCGATGCACGGCAATGTCCAGAAGGCCGGAAACGGTTTCAAGACGCGTCCTGTGGAACGGATTCTGTCGGAGGTCCGGCAATTCGTGGAGATCGTCTCTGCGGAGGGTGCCTATCCCGGCGGCGTGCATTTCGAGATGACCGGTCAGGACGTGACAGAGTGCATTGGCGGGGCGCAGGAAATCACCGAGGCCGACTTGTCATCGCGCTACCACACCCATTGCGATCCTCGCCTGAACGGTGAACAGGCTCTTGAACTCGCCTTCCTGCTGGCGGAGAAGCTGCACAGCATGAAGGAAGCCGCGCTGCCAAAGGCGGTGGGTCTGTAGTGCATGTCCAGAGCAAACGGAAGCGTTTGCGACCGGATACTTTGGTAAAAACAGAGCTCTGAAGCGTGGGTCTGGAGTGCGACGAAAGACCGGCGTTTTACGCGAACCGGACGATCTTCCGGTTCTTTCGCAGGACCGGACAGGATGACAGTTCCAACACGACCGCTGCCGAGATGGGCACGGCCGGGCGAGGTCTTCGACCTTGTCAGGCTCGCTCTGCCGATCGCGGTCTCGCGCATGTCCATGATGCTCATGGGGCTGACAGATGCCATCGTGCTTGGACAGTTCTCCGCAGGAGAGTTGCCCTTCGTGCTGAACTCCTGGCTGCCCATGGGGATCATGCTTGGCGCGGGCATGGGGCTGTTGCTCGGGACACAGGTCCTGACCTCGGAACTGAGCGGTCGTGGCGAGTTGAGCGACACCGGCCGGATCTTCAGGCGAGGCCTGATGTGGGCGGTTGGTCTGGGCGTTGGTGGCGGACTCCTCGTCTACTGGGGTGCCGGTCCGCTCTTCCGCACGGTCTTCGTCCACATCTCGCCGAACGAGATGATGAGTGAGACCCTTTCGGCTGAAACGATTGCCGCTGAAACAGCCCATGTCACGCGCATCCTGTCTTTCGGCATTGCGGGCTTCATGCTTTCAGCGGTTGCGGGCTTCTACCTTGAGGCGCTGCGTCGACCATTGCTGGTGACGTTTGTGTCCTACGCCGGCGTTGCGGTGAATTTGCTGCTCGATCTGATGTTCGTTGCCGGCTGGTTCGCCATGCCCCATCTCGGTGCCGAAGGCGTGGCCTGGGCGACAACGGGATCGCGTTGGTTCATCGCGATCTTCCTGCTCGTCGCCTGTTTCAACCTGACCCCTGCACTCAAGGCGAGCCGCCCCGGGCCAGCCAATGAAGCCCGCCGACAACTCGGCGTCGGTGTCGGAACGGCGATTTCCAATGTTGCCGAGTGGGGAAGTTTCAACCTTACCTTCGTGATCGCGACATGGATCAGCCTCGCGGCCAATGCCGCTTATGGTTACGCCACACAATTGCTCGGCCTGTGCTTCATGGTCTTTCTGGGCATCGGCACGGCGACCAGCGTCAGGGTCGCGGAGAGTTTCGGACGAGGTGACGGCGAGGGGGTGAAGGCATCGGCAAGGCTCGGCATTGTGGCAACCGTGGTGGCGGGTATGGTGATGGGCGTTCTCGTCATCCTGTTCCGCGGACCGATCGCCGGCGTGCTGGTCAATCCCGAGGAGGCGATTGACGGCGTGATGCTTGCGCCAATGATCAGCCTGCTACTTATTTTCGTCGGCTGTGCAACCGTGTTCGACGGGTTGCAGGCGACGGCCTCCATGGCGCTGCGCGCGCAGGAGATTGTCTGGCTGCCGAGCTTCATCCATATCGGTGCCTTCCTCTTCATCATGGTGCCTGCAGGTTTTCTGTTCGGCCTCGTGATGGGGGGCGGCGCATTTGGAATGATGGTGGCGGTGGTGATCGGGGTCGCCGTGGCCGGGATCGCCCAGACGCTTGCCGTTGAATACAAGACGGCGCGCCGGTTTCCCGACGCGCCGCAAATGCTCTCTGAAATGGAAAGAGCTTAGAGGTCTTTCAGGGCCGATGCCGGCTTGAAGGACGCGAGCGTCTTCTCCGGAATGTCGATCTCCTTGCCGGTCGACGGGTTGCGGCCCTTGCGGGCTGCGCGCGTCTTGGCAACGAAGGTGCCAAAGCCGGCAATGGCGACCTGGTCACGCTTTTTCAGGCTGGCAGCGATGGTTTCGAACACCGCGTCGACAGCCTTTGCAGCGGTCGCCTGGGTGACTTCAGCTTCTTCTGCCACGATTTTGGTCAGTTCGCCCTTGTTCATATTCGTCCTCCTTGAACTGCGGCGGTTCTCGCCGAATACGGACGTTTCCTGCTTTCACCGATTTCCCCCGATCGTAAAGGCCAGAATCGCCTGAATCGCCCGTAAACACTGGAAAAACCGGTCTCAAACGCCCAGAATCCAGCCTTCTTCGTTCACGATGGACGGGATCGCGAGCTCGGGAAACCCGTCCGGCGGCGCAAATGCACGGCCAAGTTCGCCTTTCGAATCGCGGGCGAGGAATGATTCGGCGATGGCGCGCACCTGGGCACGGTCGCGGATCTCGCCCTTGTCGGGAGACGTGGGAACAAGCGAGGGATAGACCTCCGCAATGACAATCTGCAGGGAGTCCAGCCCGTCCCGGTCAAACGCTTTCCAGCCCGTCTCGAACGGCCAGATGCGGCTCTCGGGAAATGCTTCGCGCAGGGACATCACGACCGGGATGCCGGTCAGGGACTGGCTTCCCACCGACCCCGTATAAGCAAGCTTCCAGACCGATTGCGGCCTCGCCCTGTGATGGGTCTGCGCCCAGGTCTCGGCATGCCTGTACTCGGCCGGATCGCCTGCGCCATGATCGCGAGCGCGCTTCGGTCCGAGTGTGGTGACCGTGTCCTTCTTGCTCGTGACGCCCCAGAACGGGAACGCTTCTCCCGAGATCATGCGGTTCATCCGTGCCGCGAGCGGAAAGCGGTTATTGGTATTGTCAGGCTTGTCCTTCATTTCGCGTGACACGAAGTCGGCCATCCGCTTCCAGGCTGGACTTTCTCCCTTCAATTGCAGCGCCTCGGCCGTCCCTTCCGGATAGCCGAGAGAGAAATCGAAGCCGAGAAGAACCTTGTCACCTCTCCGGGTCAGCCGGGTCAGCACATCTGTGAGGATATCCTTCGCCCTCGCCCGCGTTGATGGGTTGATCGCGTCGAATCGCATCCTGAAACGGGCATCCGGCGTCAATGCGCCGACCCAGATCGAGTCGGCACCTTCTGTCGGCTTCGAGGCCGCAGACCAGTCCACGATCACATAGCTGTCGAAAAGCCGGGCCAAGGCGGTCTCAGCCTTCGCCGGTCAGATTGACGAGCATCTTGCCGGTGTTCTCGCCCTGAAAGAGCCCGAGAAAGGCATCGACCGTGCTCTCAATGCCGTCCTTGACGGTCTCGCGCCAGCTGATCTTGCCTTCCGAGATCCATTTCGACATGTCAGTCATGAACTCTGGCATCAAGTCCTGATTGTCGGTGACGATGAAGCCCTGGATCAGGATACGCTTGGGGATGACGTTGACGATATTGGCAGGCCCCGGTGAAGGCTCGGTAGCATTGTAGCCGGAGATCATCCCGCAGATCGGGAAACGTGCGAAAGGCCGGGCGCATTCCAGCGCAGCCACGAGATGGTCGCCCCCGACATTGTCGAAATAGATATCGATCCCCTTCGGCGCTGCAGCTTTCAGCGCCCGTATCAGGGCACCGGCGTCCGGAGCCGCTTTGTAGTCAATCGCCGCGTCCACACCGAGTTCCGCGAGATAGGCCATCTTGTCGGGCCCGCCAGCCGAGCCGACCACCTTGCAGCCGCGCAGCTTCGCCATCTGGCAGACAAGGGAGCCCACCGCGCCGGCCGCGCCCGACACGAAGACCGTCTCGCCCTCTTTCGGCTGACCGATCCGGTGGAGCCCAGCATAGGCGGTCAGCCCCGGCATGCCTGCCACGCCCAGAAAGGCCTGCTCCGGGATACCCACCGGCGGAAGCTTCATCATCATCGCGCCTTCCGGCGTCGAGGTGAAAGCCTCGCGCCAGCCGAGCATGGAACTCACCTTGTCGCCCGGCGCATAGTTCGGGTGGCTTGACGCAACGACCTCCCCAACAGCACCGCCCTGGAGCGCCTTGCCGATCTCGAAAGGTGGCACATAGCTTTCCCGGTCCATCATCCGTCCGCGCATATAAGGGTCAACCGAGAGCCAGCGATTGCGGACCTGGACCTCGCCCTCACCCGGTGTCGGCACGTCGGTTTCTGCGAGTTCGAAATTGGACGGTTCAGGCATACCAACGGGGCGAGAGGCGAGACGCCATTCCCTTGATGTCAAATGCGCCATGTGTGTGGTCTCCTTCGGGCCAGCGTCGATAACTATCTCTGAATGGGTTTGCCATCGCGGCTGCGCCTGCGCCAAGGGGCGCACAAAAAGAAATTCTTGGTGATCGGCCCCGACTTGCTCCAAGCACGTTGCCTTGCGATGGACTGTTCGCGGCATTTGTTGAAGGACAGGGCGATGAAGGATCTGAAGGTGGGTGTGGCCGGTGCCGGTGTCTTTGGCACCTACCATGCCCAGAAGGCTGCAGCCTCGGCACGGGCAAGGCTTGTGGGCGTTTTCGACATGGATCTGTCGCGCGCTGAAAAGGTGGCTTCGACCTATGGCGCACAGGGACTGTCGGACTTCTTGACACTGCTTGATGCCGTCGATGCCGTCGTGATTGCCGTGCCGGCCACCTTTCACGAGACGCTCGCACGGGAAGCGCTCATGGCGGGCAAGCACGTCCTCGTTGAAAAGCCGCTCGCGCTCGACGGCGAAAACGCCAGAAAACTTGCCAATCTTGCCGAAGAGAAAAAGCTGGTTCTGCAGGTCGGTCATCAGGAACGTTTCGTCGCCAAGGCCATGGGCGTTCTCGACATTCCCGAGCGTCCGCTTCGCATGGAGTCCCGTCGCGTTTCGCCGCCTGCGCCGAACGGCAGGGCAGGGGATGTCTCGGTCATCTGGGATCTGATGATCCACGACCTCGACCTCGCCGCCTGCCTGATCGGGCGCAGTTTCGAGAGCGTCGCAGCGTTTGGGCACCGGGCCCACACCGATCATATCGACCATTGCGTGGCTCAGGTCCTTTACGAGGAGTCCGAGGTGGATCTCGTTGCGAGCCGCGACAGCGACATTCGAGAGCGCACCATGAAACTGGTGTACCCGTCTGGTGAAATCGCGGTCGATTTCCTCTCACGCCAGATCACGAACACGACCGGACACGCCGTGAGGGTCGATATCTCCGACGACATGCCCGATCCTCTGGGCGCGGCTGACAACGGTTTCTACCTGGCCTGCCTCGGCGAAGAGAAAAGTTTCGTGCCGGGACAGGGGGCCGTCGCCGCTGTAAGAATGGCGCAGGCCATCGAGGAGACCGCATTGTCGAGGCTGAGAACGAGATGAGTGGACACTTGGGAGTGGACATTCTTGCCTGTCAGCTGAACCCGGTCGTCGGCGACATTTCGGGAAATCTGGAGGGGCTCCGGCAAGCGCTCATGGCGGGGCAGCGTGCGGGAAGCCATCTCGTTGTCACACCTGAGCTCTCGGTCTGCGGCTACCCGCCTGAAGACCTCATCCTGAAGCCTTCATTTCTGGAGCATTGCGAAGTTGCGGTCGCCGCTCTTGCCCGCCAGACCGCCGCAGGTGACACGTCCATCGTGGTCGGGAGTCCCTGGCGCCGTGACGGTCGCGTTTACAACGCAGCCATGCTCCTGCGCGGTGGCGAGATCGCGACAGTCTATTGCAAGCGTGAACTGCCGAATTACGGCGTTTTCGACGAGAAGCGCCTTTTTGCGCCGGGTGACGGCACCGCTAGCGTTTTTGAGATCGGGGGCGTGCGCATGGCGCTCGCCATCTGCGAGGACATCTGGTTCCGGCCGGTCCCGGAGGCCGCAGCGCAGGCGGGCGCGCAGCTTCTCATCGTGCCGAACGCTTCACCCTGGAGGCGCTCCATACAGGCCGAGCGCATGCAGGCCTTCTCGCAATGGTCCGGGCTTGGGCTTCCCTATCTCTTCGTCAACCAGATCGGTGGACAGGACGAACTGGTTTTCGATGGCGCGAGTTTCAGTGTCGATGCCCATGGCCATCGCACGCAATGGCTGTCGGACTTCGAGAGCGGCTTGGCGAGGGGTTATTTCAAGCCGGATGATGGCAGTTTCGCGGTCGAGGCCCCGGCTCAGCTCACCACGGGACTGCAGGCGGAATACCGCGCCGCCATGATCGGTCTGCGCGACTATGTCGAAAAGAACCGCTTTCCGGGAGTCGTGCTCGGCCTGTCCGGCGGGATCGATTCCGCGCTTACCGCGGCGATGGCGTGTGATGCGCTTGGGCCTGACCGGGTCTGGTGCCTGATGATGCCGTCCAGATATACGAGCCGCGACAGCCTCGAAGACGCAAGGGCCTGCGCCGATGCCCTCGCAGTGCGCTACGACACGGTTGAGATTGCTGCCGGTGTCGAGGCCTTTGACAGCATGCTGGCGCGTCTCTTCCAAGGTCGCGAAGCCGACGTCACGGAAGAAAACATCCAGTCGAGACTTCGCGGCTCGCTGCTCATGGCGGTGTCGAACAAGTTCGGACACATGGTGGTGACCACCGGCAACAAGTCGGAAATGGCGGTCGGATATGCCACGCTGTATGGCGACATGAATGGGGGCTACAACCCGCTCAAGGATCTCTACAAGACCGAAGTGTTGGACCTGTCGCGCTGGCGGAACACCGAGGTGCCGAAAAGCGGCCTTGGCGCTTCCGGCACAGTCATTCCGGAACGGATCATCGCCAAGCCGCCATCGGCTGAGTTGCGCGCCGATCAGCGCGATGATGATTCGCTTCCGCCCTACGAAGTGCTCGACGACATGCTGCGCCGGCTCGTCGATGGCGACGCCGATGTTGATGAGGTGATTGCCGCAGGCCATGATCCGGCCACGGTGCGCAGGATCGAGCACCTGGTCTATGTCGCCGAGTACAAGCGCCGACAAGCCCCGCCCGGCGTGAAGATCGGCCCACGCAATTTTGGCCGCGACCGGCGTTATCCGATCACGAACCGCTGGCGCGACGACTGAGCCGCCGCCGCGCCGACAGCCTTATTCGGGATCGCTCGCCTCGCCGAAGCCGGTGAGATTGGACGGGTTGATGCCATCAGTGGCGAGCATTTCGTCAACGCGCAGCCATGCACGCCGACCAAAACCTTCCTGGCAGTTCACTTCGATCCATTCATGATCGCCATACTCAGCCTTCTCGAAGGCCACGAATTCGGTTATTTCCGGCTCGCTCATCTCATATTCGGTGCCTCTGAACTCTCCGATGAAAAAGCCCTCGGCCAGGTAGCGCTTGTAGACGATTTTGTCGCCGGCAGAGAGTGAAAGCGAATCATCGTCACCCTCGAATTCCATGTCGGCGGGAATCGCCCAGGCCTCGAATTCCTCATTCACGGTGATTGTTGTCGGCTGACTGACGGTCCAGAAGACAAGCGAATCCATGCTGACCCGGTCGGCGTTCCAGGGGTGGAAGTTCGCCTTGGCCGGAAGTGTGCAGGACACCGAACGCGGTGAAGCCGGGCTCATGACCAAACGGCCCTTGACTGTCACCGGCTCCGCACCGGTCTCGAAGCCGTTGGGATACTCCCCGGACCAGAAGGGATAGGCGACGAAGCTGTCATCATAGGCGTCGCTCCAGTCCTTCAGCGGTGCAGGCTCTTCCTCCGGCTCTGACGATGCTGCTTCCGGCGCGACGCTCTCCTCGTCTGCCACGTCTGGTGCGTTGTCGGCTTCCATTGCCAATTCAGCCGCCCCCTCGGCCTCCTCGGGCGCGGGCGCTTCTTCGGCTTCCGTCTCGGCGGTGGCCTCGCCTTCCTGCATCAATGCGTCAAGCATCTGTTCCGGTGACGCTTCTTCAGCCTCCTGCGCGAAGGCTGCCTGGGCGAGAATGGTGACAGAAGCGGCAAAAAGAAGATGTTTCATGCGTCCCTCCATTGGCCCGACCTCCGGACCTGACATAGACGAGCTTGGCATTTGACACGATTTGATGTCGATAGCCCATTCGCAGAAACCCGAAAGCCCGACTGTCCATGACCGCACCCATCGTTCGTTTCGCTCCGTCGCCCACCGGCCGCCTGCATGTTGGCAATGTGCGCACCGCGCTCATCAACTGGCTGTTTGCGAAAGGGCAGGGTGGGACGTTCATCCTGCGTATCGATGACACCGACACCGAACGCTCCACTGCAGCCTTCGAACGGGGAATCCGCGAGGACCTGGCCTGGCTCGGTCTCGACTGGGATGAAAGCTTCTCCCAGTCCGACCGCTTCGCCGAATATGACAAGGCGGCCGAGACGCTGAAGGCGATGGGGCTGCTTTATCCGGCCTACGAGACCGCCGATGAGCTCGAGCGCAAGCGCAAGATCGCGCTCTCCCGTGGACGGCCTCCTGTCTACGACCGCGCCGCGCTCAATCTGAACGACGCGGGAAGAGCCGCTCTGGAGGCTGAGGGGCGCAAGCCGCATTGGCGCTTCAAACTTTCGGGTGAGCGCGTCGACTGGGATGATCTCGTCCGCGGGCCGCAATCCATCGACACGAGTTCGCTCTCGGATCCAATCCTGATCCGCGAGGATGGCTCCTATCTCTACACGCTTCCGTCGGTGGTGGACGACATCTTTGCCGACATCACCCATGTGGTGCGCGGCGAGGACCATGTGACCAATTCCGGCGCACAGATAGAAATCTTCCGTGCCTTGGGTGGTCACGCACCGGCGATGGCTCACACGCCGTTGCTGATCGGCGCGGACGGGCAGGGGCTGTCGAAGCGTCTGGGTTCGCTTTCGATCCAGCAACTGGCGGCTGACGGCTTCGAGCCCATGGCAATTGCGAGCCTGCTCGCCAAGATCGGCACCAGCGACAATGTCGAGGCCCGCGACAGCCTTGAGGCGTTGGCTGGGGAGTTTGATTTCGCGAAGATCGGCCGGTCGCCGGCGCGCTTCGACGAGGCAGAACTCCGCAACGTGAATTCCCAGATCCTCCACGGCCTTTCATTCGAAGCGATGAAGACGCGGCTGGCCGTAATCGATTCGCGCGCAACCGCCGATCCGCGTTTCTGGGAGACCGTTCGCGAGAATTGCGAGACGCTGAATGATGTCGTTGAATGGGTCGGTGTTGTTTACGGCGATGTTCCACCGCTGGTGGAAGATGAGGACCGTGACTTTATCGCAAACGCTGCTCAGCACCTGCCGGAAGGCCTCGAATTCGGCGAGGGGGCCTGGCAGGCCTGGACCTTGGCACTGAAGGAAGCGACCGGCCGCAAGGGCAAGGCGCTGTTCAAGCCGCTGCGCATGGCGGTGACAGGCCGCGACCATGGCCCCGACATGGCCGCGATCCTGATGCTCATGGGACGCTCGAAAGTGGAAGAGCGCCTCGCTGCGGTATACGTCTAGACGTCCAGCACCACGCAGCGATCAGCGAGCGCCTGAAGCGCTTCTTCGGGATGGTTGGTGTGAACAAGCGATCCGCGGAACTCCTCCGGCGTGAAGCCACCGCCGATAATGTGTTCGATCAGGTCGAAGAAGGGTTCCCAGAAGCCGTCCCGGTCGACAAATGCCATTGGCTTGGCATGCAGTCCGAGACGGGCCCAGGACAACATTTCTACGGCTTCCTCAAGCGTGCCAATTCCACCCGGAAGTACGATGAACGCATCGGATTCGTTGAACATCAACTGTTTGCGCGAATGCATGTCCTCAACGATCGTGTGCTCGACTTCCTCGAAGATTCGTTCCTTCTGAAGCAGGAATTTCGGCATGATGCCGAGAACGCGTCCCCCTGCATTGTGGCAGGCCCGCGCGCAGGCCCCCATCAGCCCGACACCTCCGCCGCCATAGACAAGACGAATATCGGCCGAGGCCAGCGCCCGTCCTGTCTCCTCGGCCAGAACCATATATTGCCGGTCCACTGCATTGGACGAGCCGCAATAGACGCAGACGGAATTGAGCTTGCCCATGACTGTCCTCGCTGCTGATCAGAGTCGATGTTGATAATGACTAGACTGCACCGCCGGGGCCGCAAAGGTAAAAGCAGCACATGCCCTATGGCCGAAACGCTTCGCGCGTCCTATCTGGCGGTCCCATGAGTCCACACGCTTCGCCCGATACAGCAGACCACGACCGCATCGAATCCGCTTCCGGCGGTCTGGGTGCCGCGTTCGGCCATATCCTGAAACTGCTCTCGCGACCTGAATTGAAGCGCTGGCGGCCGGTCATGGTCTTGGCGCTTCTTCTGACCATCGCTGCGAAGCTGATTGCAGTGGCGGCTCCTCTTGTTCTCGGTTCGGCGATCAACATGCTTGGTGCCGGTGGCAGCGACGCATTGCTGCAGGCCTCACTCTTGGCGCTCGCGGCGTTTGTTGGCCTGCGCTTCGCTTCAAGCGGCTTGCCGCAACTTCGCGACGCGCTCTTCTCCCCCGTCAGCCAGGACGCCCAACGCCTTGCCGCCGTGGATGCCTTTGGCCATGCCCAATCGCTTTCGCTGAATTTCCACCAGACAAGACGGGCCGGCGCGCTCAACCGCATCATCGAGCGAGGTGCCTCGTCCATCGACTATCTGATCCGCTTTCTCGCCTTCAATATCGGCCCGACCTTCATCGAACTCTTCCTCGCCGCCATTGTCCTCGGCGTCGCCTATGACTGGTGGCTCTCACTGGTCGCGATCGCCACCGTCGGCGGCTACGTTCTTTTCACCGTGCTCCTGACGGAGTTCCGCGTGAAGCAACGCCGGGCGCTCAACAAGGCCGACACCGAGTGGCGGGCGGTCTCGGTCGACACGATGACGAATTTCGAGACGGTCAAGGCCTTTGCCGCCGAGCGGCGTGAAACGGCGCGCTATGACGGCGCGATCAGGGACTACTCGCGCCATTACGTGCGCACGACCACATCGCTGGCCGGCCTCAATGCCGGACAGGAGCTGATCATGAATACCGGTCTGTTCGCCATGCTGGCGGTTGCCGCCTGGCAGGTCAGCCTGGACGGAATGCAGGTCGGCGACGTGACGGCGGTCATGCTGCTCCTATTCAATCTCTATCGTCCGCTCAACATTCTTGGCTGGGCGTGGCGGGAGATCAAGCAGGGCGCGGTCGATCTCGAGAAGCTGCGCGGCCTGATGTCCATGCAGCCGGAAGTTGCAGATCGGCCGGATGCCAGCACACTGGAGACAGCGAGGGGGCATGTCGTGTTCGAGGGTGTCAGCTTTGCCCATTCCGGACGCGATGTCGGCATCGACAAGGTGAGCTTTGAGGTCTCTCCGGGACAGCAAGTCGCGCTCGTTGGCGCTTCCGGCGCCGGCAAGTCGACGCTGCTCAAGCTGCTCTTCCGCTTCTACGATACCGCTTCAGGCCGCGTTCTCATTGACGGGCACGACGTCCAAGACCTGACACAGGAGAGCCTGCGCACCCATCTCGGCCTCGTGCCGCAGGACGTTGTGCTGTTCAACGACACGATCCGCCAGAACATCGCCTATGGTCGCCCGGATGCCAGTGAGGACGCGCTGCGCGATGCGGCTCGCCGGGCACAACTGCTCGACTTCATCGAAAGCCTGCCCGAGGGTTGGGACACACGGGTCGGGGAACGCGGACTGAAACTCTCCGGCGGCGAGAAGCAGCGCGTCGGCATCGCCCGTGTCATCCTGCGTGATCCGGCCATCCTTGTCCTTGATGAAGCCACATCCGCGCTCGACACCGCGACCGAGCAGGCGGTTCAGGCCGCATTGGAAGAGGCCTCGCGCGGACGCACCGTTCTCACCGTCGCCCACCGGCTTTCAACCATTCGCAAGGCCGACGAGATCCTGGTGCTTGAACAGGGCAGGGTGGTTGAACGCGGAAGTTTCAGTAAACTGCTCGAACGCAAGGGCTTGTTTGCCGAGATGTGGCATAGACAGGTGGAAACCGAAGCGGCGGCTCCAGCAGCTGCGGCCCAAGAAACAGCGAGTTGAAGGAGGCCCCGATGGCCAGTCAGACACGTCCGATCGAGACACGCCGTTACCCCTGGGCCCGCGGGGGCTTTGATCTCGAAGGCTGGGTGGCCTCGCTTGCTGCGCTGGTGGTCGGCCTCCTTCTTGCCTGGATCTGGTCGCCGCTTTTCCTGCTTGGCCTTGCGGCCGTCGTGCTTGCGCTGATGGCCAGCCGTCACAGCCCCCGGCTGGCACCTGTGTCAGAAGAGGCGATTGTCGCGCCGGTGGACGCCGTGGTGCATTCGGTGCGCGAAAGCGTTCCGCCGAAAGAACTCGGTCTGACCTCGGAAGTCGCCGTTCGTGTCCGTTTGTCTTCTGGGCCTTTTGTCCAGAACCGCGTGCTTTCTCCCGCAAGGGGAACCGTCACGACGCTTCACCATGATGCCGGTCGGCAGAGTGTGTTCATTGCGCCCGATCCTGAAACCGATGGTCTGGAACGCGTCTTTCTCACCATCGAGGGCGACCGGATGACGGTCGGTTGCGACATCAAGGTTGCGGGCTTCGGCCCGCGCCTCGACCCGGACATCAAGGAGGGCGACGCTGTCGCGGTCGGAGATGTCGTTGGAAAGCGCAGGCTCGGCGGCTGGTGCGATGTGTGGCTGCCTGAGGGCACGAACGCTTCGGTGCGGCCGGGCCAGTCCGTTCTTGCGGGTGAGACGGTTCTCGTCTCGGCGGCGACAGCCGTGTCTTCGGCGACTGCAGACGATGACGAAGACGATGATGTCGACGAGCTCGAGGCGGCAACGGCTGACATGTTCAGTCGCCTGCGCGCCGAAGTCGCCGGAAGCACGGCAGGCGTCACCGGACAGAATGACGACCAGGACGATAGCAAGCCTCAGGGTTCCTGATCATCGTCCGGCGCGCGGTTCATCCAGTCGAGGACCGGCTTCAGCGGCAGGACCCAGGCCACGCCCGCCACGATGTAGAAGGGCAGTTGCACCCAGCGCGGCCAGCTGCTGATTGTGCCGGAGAAGCTCGCAAGGACGATCACATAAGTGGCGAGCACGAGCAGCATGACGGCCATCGCGACGGGCTTGCGCATTTGGTCTCTTCCTTTCCTCAAGCCTCGCGACCGCTTCAGGCCCCGTGCGACCATCTTGTCCTTGCAGCAGGCGTTGCAAGCGGCAAATAGAGCGCATGACCACGCTTGTCCAAGATCGGATGCCGCAGGCATCCGCACCGCTCGTCGGTCAGGGGGCCGGGCTGATCCGCGCCTGGCTCGTCCTGCTCGCGCTGATGGTCTATGCCATGATCCTGATTGGCGGTGCGACGCGTCTGACCGATTCCGGCCTCTCGATAACCGAATGGGAGCCGATCAGCGGTGCCCTTCCACCACTGTCTGGCGCCGACTGGCAGGACGAGTTCGACAAGTACCGTCAGACGACCGAGTACCGCGACGTCAATCGCGGCATGAGCATGGCGCAGTTCCAGTTCATCTACTGGTGGGAGTGGGGTCACCGGCAGATGGGCAGGCTGATCGGGCTGGTCGCGGTTGTGGGCTTTGCCTTCTTCGCCGCGCGCGGCTGGCTCAGCCGCCGACTCACATTGCGCCTCGGCATGATCATCGCGCTCGGCGGACTGCAGGGCTTCATCGGCTGGTGGATGGTCTCCAGCGGGGTCGGGGAGACCCAGCGCGTCGATGTCGCACCTTACCGTCTCATGACGCATTTCACGCTCGCGCTGCTGATCATCGCGCTCATCTTCTGGACCTGGCTTGACCTGTCAGGACGCAAGCCAGGGTCAGGGGCCAGCCGCTTCAGCGGACTGGCCATCCTTCTTCTGGCGCTCACCGCTGTGCAGATGGCAGCTGGCGCGCTCGTCGCCGGGCTTGATGCGGGACGCAGCTACACGGATTGGCCGCTCATGCTTGGCGAATTCCTGCCCGGCGATTACTGGCTCCCGGAATACGGCGCGCGCAATGCCTTCGAGAACCGCGCCACGGTTCAGTTCAATCACCGCATTCTCGCTTACGCGCTGTGGGCGCTCGCATTTTACGCCGCGTGGCGGGCGAGGGGTACAGACATGGCGCGCGGCTTCGCTATCCTCGCAGGGCTTGTCACCCTTCAGGCGCTTTGGGGCATCTGGACCCTGATCAGCGCGGCACCCTTGCCCCTGGCGCTTGTTCACCAGGGGCTCGGCGTGATTGTGACACTTGCGGCGGTCTGGCTGGTCTGGCTCAGTTCAGCGGATCGAACAGGGTCTGCGTGTCAATGAAGACGAAACGGTTCGTGCCGTCCTGCAACTCGCCCGTGATCGCAATGACGCCGTAAGGATAGCCGCCGTCACGGGGGGCCGCTATGGCGGCCATCTGCGCCGGTTCCTCAGGTGCCTCGACCGAAAGGCCGCTGCGCAGCAGCATGGTCGCTCCATTGCCCGCTTCCCGGACGGTCACAATGTTGCCTGTGGCGATGCGCGCCACATACACCGTCTCGACACCTTCGCGGGCCAGCACATCAAGCGCGGTGGCGCGCGCCGGGAGCCTGAAGCGGCCATCGAACTCACTGCGGTCGAGATCGACCTCGTCAGCGGTGAGGATGAGCGGGCCCGTCGCCACCACCGGACCATCCGCATCGAAACTGCACGCGGTGATGTCGTCCGGTGCGTTCAGCACGCCGGCGCTTTCCCAGCTGAGCTCGCCGGACTCGTCGGTTGTCACCTCGCCATAGGTCAGGGCTGTCGGTGTCGTGGCGTTCCAGAAGCCGAGCCGCAGCACGGATTTTTCCGCACCGCCCGGCGGTCCGCCGCAGATGCCTGAAACCGCCGAACTCGCCCCGACATCGAGATCGAGAGCGACGGGAGCGATCAGTTCCTCCGCGCTCACGAGGATCCTGACCTCGCCGGCCTGGTCCAGCGCCGGAAAGACCGCAAGTATGCTGTCCTCGAAGAATTGTGTCTGGCCTCGCGCGATAGATTTCAGCTTGAGATCGGCCTCCCGACCGATGGGTGCGCCGTCAATGCTGAAGATCTGGACGCCGGACCCCTCATAAGCGAGTGCAATGACGGTGCGTGGCCCTTCAGACAGCGCGATGTCGGCCACGACCTTCTCAAGCGGCGCGCTATTCCACGTCGCTGTCAGGTCCTGCCTCACCGGGGTGCCGCTATCACCTGTCCCGGGCTCTTCACTGGGTCCACAGGCCGCCAGCGCAAAAGTCAGGGCGAGGACGGTTCCTGCGTTGACAAGCTGTGGCTTGCGCTTTAGACGGGCGCGCTCAGGTTTCATTGACAATCTCCGAAGAAAGGCTCCGAGTGGGAGCGATGAAGACGTATTTTGCAAAGCCCGCCGAGGTGGATAACAAGTGGATCGTCGTCGACGCCGAGGGCGTTGTCGTGGGTCGTCTCGCCTCATTTATCGCCAAAAGGCTGCGTGGCAAACACCGCGCTGACTTTACGCCGCACACCGATTGCGGTGATCATGTGATTGTCGTGAACGCCGACAAGGCCGTGTTCACTGGCAACAAGATGCGTGACAAGGTCTACTATCGCCACACCGGTCATCCGGGCGGCATCAAGGAAACCACGCCGCAGAAAATCATGGACGGTCGTTTCCCGGAGCGTGTGATCGAACTCGCCGTGAAACGCATGATGCCGAAGGAAAGCCCGCTGGCGCGCAAGCAGTTCTCGAAACTGCGCGTCTATGCCGGCACCGAGCACCCGCACGAGGCCCAGCAACCTGCGGAAGTGAATTTCAAGGACAAGAACAGCAAGAATGTGAGAGCTGCCTGATGTCAGATACCGCCACCTCGCTTGAAGACATCAAGGAACTGGGCTCCGGGGCCGTTGCTTCCGGTACCGGCTCCAGCATTGAGCCAGTCGAGCCCCAAATCGACAAGCTCGGTCGCGCCTATGGAACGGGTCGGCGCAAGACAGCGACTGCACGCGTCTGGATCAAGCCGGGCTCCGGCAAGATCACCATCAATGGCAAGGACCAGACCGAGTATTTCGCGCGTCCTGTGCTGCGCATGATCATAGAGCAGCCGCTTGTTGCGGCCGACCGTCGAACCGAATTCGACGTTGTCTGCACAGTCAAGGGTTCGGGCCTTTCCGGCCAGGCCGGTGCGGTGCGTCACGGCATTACGCGGGCGCTTGTGGCCTATGAGCCGACGCTGCGTCCGGTGCTCAAGCCACATGGTTATCTGACACGCGACCCGCGCGTGGTGGAGCGTAAGAAGTATGGCCGCGCCAAGGCCCGCCGCAGCTTCCAGTTTTCCAAGCGCTGATCGGGCACGACAGACTGTATTCGGGGGCGCTTCCTGTCGGGAGCGCCCTTTTTTGTTTCCATGAAAGGTTCGGCAAATGGCCAGGAAAACCGTGTTCATTGACGGGGAAGCCGGGACCACCGGGCTCCAGATCGCTGAGCGCCTGAGCGGACATTCCGAGATCGAAATCATTTCTATCGATCCGGGCAGGCGCAAGGACGCCAACGAACGCGCGCGCCTCGCTAATGCCGCCGATGCTGTCATTCTCTGCCTGCCGGACGATGCCGCCAAGGAGGCCGCCAAGGGCATGGGCAATGAGCGGACGGTTGTCATCGACGCCTCTTCGGCGCACCGCACGGCCGGTGGCTGGGTCTACGGCTTTCCTGAAATGTCGGTCGTTCAGCGCGAGGCGATTGCTACATCAAGGCGGATCAGCAATCCGGGTTGCTACCCGACTGGCGTGATCGCGCTCCTGCGGCCGCTCATCGATGCGGGCCTCGTGCCTGCTGATCATCCGGTGAGCGTACATGCGGTTTCGGGCTATTCGGGCGGTGGCCGCGCCCTGATCGAGGCCTTCGAATCCGGCGGGACCGATGATAATCACCGCATCTATGCGCTTGAGCAGACCCACAAGCACCGCCCGGAAATGCAGGCCTATTCGGGGTTGAGCCACCCACCGGTCTTCATGCCTTCGGTCGGGCGGTTCCGGCAGGGCATGCTGGTCGAGATCGGCCTCAATCTGCGCACACTCAGGGGCCGGCCCGAGCGCGAAGATCTCGAAACCGTTCTGCGCGCACATTATGCCAATGCAAGCTTTGTCACCGTGGAAGACGCAGGGCAGACGTCGCTGCAGCCCGAAGCCCTCAATGGCACGAACAAGCTTGAGCTTTTCGTCTTTGGCCACGATGAAGAGGCACGCCTCGTCGCCAGGCTCGACAATCTTGGCAAGGGGGCGTCAGGCGCTGCAGTGCAGAATCTCAACATCGCCCTCGGCTTCGACGAGACGATGGGGCTCTGAGTGGTCCGAACACGAATCCTTGACCAGTATGCCCAAGGCATTACTGATCAGGATCAGTGGTAGCGTCCCACCAGATGGTGTAAATTGTGCACGCCGTCTCGGCTGCGGTGATGTGTTCAGCCGCCCACGCCGGGCAGGCTGAGAACTGGGTTATC
>Ga0208477_100196_pt1 | contig 31670 bp, 28 predicted proteins | sample HotLakmasection1_FD_184724 | JGI IMG/M metagenome (GOLD analysis project Ga0208477, IMG submission 184724) | Hypersaline microbial mat communities from Hot Lake, Washington, USA - Section #1 (SPAdes) | ecosystem: Environmental > Aquatic > Non-marine Saline and Alkaline > Hypersaline > Microbial...
GGCTTAGCGGGCTTGCTGCCAACTTTGCCCCTCTATATTGAGTCACTGGGGGCGACCGGTTCACAAATTGGCGTGGTGATGGCCTCCTTTGCCTTGGGTCTGCTGGTGGCACGTCCCTGGTTGGCGCGTCTGGCTGACGAGCGGGGGCGCAAACTGGTGATGTTGATTGGCATTGTTGCGATCGCGATCGCGCCCTTTCTCTATCTGTTGGCCTTATTTGTACCGCCGTTGACCTGGTCACTGAGTTGGGGCGATCGCGTCATCACCGTTAATGGCGTACTGCTCTTGCTCATGGTTTTTCGCGCCTTTCACGGATTGAGCATCGCGGCGTTTGTGGTGGCCTATAGTGCTCTGATTGTCGACATTTCGCCGCCGGCCAATCGTGGCGAGTTGATTGGCTATATGAGCCTGGTGAATCCGATTGGCCTGGCTTTGGGGCCAGCGCTGGGCGGCTTTTTGCTGGCCTGGACCAACTTTGCGATCGCCTTTACCGCGATGGGCATCCTCGGCCTTTTAGGTATCATTTGTGTCTCTCAGGTCAAAGAAACCTATACGCCGGTGCCCCGCGATCGCAGTGCCAATGCCCCGCGACCCCGCTTCTGGAGTCTACTGCTGACCCCTCGCGTGAGAACCCCCGCTTTGATGCTGCTGCTGGTCGGATTGGCGTTTGGCACCCTCAGCACCTTTGTGCCCCTGTTTGTGCGTGAGACGGGCATTGCGCTGAATGTGGGCCTCATCTATACCGCGTCGGCGATCGCGAGCTTCGGCATTCGGCTCGCCGCCGGACGCGCCTCCGATCGCTTTGGGCGTGGCCGCTTCATTACTGCGGGGTTGCTGCTGTACACCCTGTCGATGCTGACCTTTTGGCAAGCGGAGTCAGCCACGACTCTGCTGCTGGCGGGGCTGATTCAAGGGGGCGCAGCGGGCACGCTGATTCCCATGGTGGCGGCGATGATGGGCGATCGCTCGGCCCCGACCGAACGCGGCAAAGTCTTTGGGCTGGTCATGGTCGGCTTTGATGTCGGTATTGCCCTGGCCGGGCCAGTCTTTGGCACCTTTGCCGATTGGGTGAGTTACCGGGGCTGCTTTGGCTTAGCCGGCTTGATGACCTTCATCGGCCTCATCATCTTCATCACCACTTCGAGCAAAGACCTGGATCACTCACTGCGGTTTGCTCTGGGTCAGGGGCGCGATCTCTATGCCGTCGACCTGCCACCCTCGGAATAAAGTTCACGTCAGGCACGTCAAGCAAAAAATCACCGCTCAAACTCGTAGGGCAGGTCCGCTCCAGGCGGGCGCGATCGCCTGCTAAACCACCGTCCGACATCCGTTCAATGGCCTTCAAGACCACCGCTCAATACTGTGACCTTGATGATTTAATTAAAACGGGCGAGGAGGGATTCGAACCCCCGACACCGTGGTCCGTAGCCACGTGCTCTAGTCCACTGAGCTACACGCCCTTACAGGAGTTAAATAGTAACACAAGTCTCAGGGCAAAAAAAGAACTCTTATGTCTCAATTGGGAAAAAAATCTGCTGACCTGAGTCACCTCAACGCTCAAGGGGAGGCGAACATGGTGGATGTCTCACAAAAGCCCGCGACCCTGCGGGAGGCGATCGCGGAAGGGTGCATCCACATGTCCCTCACGACGCTGGAGGCAATTGAGCAGGGCGACAGTCCTAAAGGCGACGTGTTGGGGACTGCTCGGCTGGCCGGCATCATGGCCGCCAAACAAACAGCCTCGCTGATTCCGCTTTGCCATCCGCTACCGTTGAGTAAAGTGCAAGTCACGATTGAGGCGGAGCGATCGCTGCCGGGTTATCGGATCCAGGCTGTCGTCAGCACCAAGGCCGAAACGGGGGTTGAAATGGAAGCCCTGACGGCAGTTTCTATAGCGGCCCTCACCCTGTACGACATGGCGAAGGCCCTGGAAAAATCGATGACCATTCAGGCCATCCGGCTTTTGCAAAAAACGGGCGGAAAGTCGGGAGACTATCAGGCTGACCTCTAAAATAGGGAGGTGAACTGTTTGGATGACCGCCCATGCCGCCTCGTTGGCCTCGAAAACCCGATCGCCGCGATCCCGCCTTCCGTAAATTAGATGACCGCATGACCTTTGCTGTGCATGTGGCAGGGTTTGCCGCTGTGAACTCTGGCCTCTGGTTTGCCCATCAAATTAATGCCACCTGGGTGCCCTGGGTCAGTAAACTCACGCTGATCTGGCTAGCGGGATTGGCGATTCACGCGATCTATATTTTTGCGATCGCCGATTACGCTGGCGCTTATGTCATCGAGCCTGAGGATGCCCCCGATGGTGGAGGTTAGGGTCGCGATCGCGGCTCTATGCTAGGCCCCGTATATGTGGAATTTTGGAGACCATGATGAGCGATTCCCCCCCTGCTGAGACCCTTGAGGCGCTAGCTGCCAATATCGGCGAAGTCGTCTATATTGACGTGGCGAAGTGGCACCTTTATCTCAACGATGCCAAGCTCCATACTTTGGTAGCCCAACGGTTGTATCCGATGGTGGCCGATGATCGCATCGCTCAAGACGGCATTGTCAAAGTCTTCCAAGATATCCCCATTCCCTTAGGCGGCGGCCAGAAACAAGTGCCGCTGATGGAGCTGGTGCCTGCTGCCTGCCTAGCCGATCTGATGCGAGTCCTGGAAGACTTTAAAGAGCAACTGTAATCTTTGCGTCCTCTACTGGGCGTAGCGCCTGAAGTTCTAAGATACCTCCCAACTCGGGTGTGAATCCGGTGGGGGCAATTGGGTATGCTCTGATCACAGTCGCAGGCTACTTGCCCAGGTGCTGTAGATCTTACGGTTGCCCTTCACTCGTGGATGGTTGCTGATGAGATGAGTTGCATCCTACGGCCAATTGTTGACGATCGCCCCAGGTATTTTCCCATGACCTCTTCTCGCCCACCGAGTCGCATGCCCCCCAAAGTCAGTACGATGCCCCGTCAGCAGACGGAGTCGGCTCACTATCTCAGCATTTACAAACTCACCATTGAGAAAAAGCGACTACGGCTAGAACTCGAAAGTTTAGATAAGCGTCGCGATCGCATCCAAGATCGCCTCGTGAGCTTAGAGCAGGAAATCGCTGCCCTGGATGACCGGGCGCATCAACTCAGTGGCCCCTCTGTGACTCTCAGACCATCCTACTCAGAACCCAACAGTGTGATTTATCCCCCAGCGGCGAGGCAAGGCCCATCGGGGGCAGACGAGGCATTCAACACCCTGACCTTAGATTATTAGCAGTCGGCAACTCATCGACAGCCGCAGCAGTCGCCTCTACAAAAATCGCCGCAGCATTCTCTGAGAATGCTGCGGCGATTGAGTTTTGGTCAAAAGAGGAGCGGGCAGTGAGCACCGCTACCGAAATTACCGCAGTTAGCGATTCATCGCGGCTAGAGCAGGCGTTTCCTGTTTACGCACTTGGACTTGACCGTCCTCGTCCACATCCAGCAGTAAGGCATCCCCGTCTTGCACCGTACCCACCAAAATAGCCTCCGCTAAAGAGTCTTCGACCAGCCGGGCGATCGCTCGGCGCATCGGACGAGCCCCATAGCGCTGGTCGTAACCAGCGCTGATCAGCTGATCTTCGAAGGCTTCGGTCAGGGCGACCGTGATTTGACGCTCAACTAAACGGCGATTCACGCCCTCCAGCATGAGTTCGGCGATTTCCTGAACCTCCGGTTTGGTGAGTTGACGGAAGACGATAATCTCGTCCAACCGGTTGAGCAACTCAGGGCGGAAGTATTGCTTCATCTCTTCCTGCACCAGACTGCGGATGTTGTTGTACCGCGTCGTGGCTTCATCTTCTGCGGCAGCCGTATCAAAGCCCATGCCGCTGCCCCCTTTCTCGATGACCCGAGAGCCGATGTTGGAGGTCATGATGATGAGCGTATTCTTAAAGCTCACCGATCGCCCTTTAGCATCGGTCAGGCGACCATCATCCAAAATTTGCAGCAGAATGTTGAATACATCGGGGTGAGCCTTCTCAATTTCATCCAGCAGGATGACGGAATAAGGTTTGCGGCGTACGGCTTCGGTAAGCTGTCCACCTTCGTCATAGCCGACGAACCCCGGAGGCGAGCCCACCAGCTTCGAAACGGTGTAGCTCTCCATGAATTCAGACATATCTAGGCGAATCATCGCTTCTTCCGAACCGAATAGAGCCGCTGCCAAGGCTTTAGTCAGCTCAGTCTTGCCCACGCCGGTTGGGCCGGAGAAGACGAGGCTGGCAATCGGACGATTGGGACTCGACAACTTGACCCGCGAGCGCCGAATTGCCCGAGCCGAAGCAGTCACCGCTTCGTGCTGACCGATCACCCGTTCATGCAGCACCTCTTCTAAATGCATGAGTTGCATCGCTTCCGACTCGGTCATGCGGGTCACTGGCACCCCGGTCCAAGAGGCGACAATTTCGGCGATGTCATCTTCACCGACGATCGGCTGAGTCATCGGCGGCGCTTCAGCGGCTTCTGGTTGCGGCCCCTGAATTTCTTGCAGCAGTGCTCGCTGACGATTGTGCAGTTCGGTGGCTTGGGTAAATTCTTGAGACCGCACAGCAGTTTCCAGGTCGCGATTGACTTGGCGCAACGCTTGCTTGATTTCAGCGGAAGGATAGCTGATCTGATGACGCAGCTTAATCCGGGAACCCGCTTCGTCGATCAGGTCGATCGCTTTATCCGGCAGGAAGCGATCGCTGATGTAGCGATCGGACAGTTCAGCGGCGGCTTTCAGCGCTTCATCCGAAAGCACCACGTTGTGGAACTGCTCGTACCGACTACGAATGCCCTGCAAAATTTCGATCGTGTCCACCACCGAGGGTGGAGCCACCATAATGGGCTGGAATCGCCGCTCCAGAGCCGCATCCCGCTCGATATGCTTGCGATACTCGTCTAGGGTGGTCGCACCAATGCACTGCAGTTCGCCTCGGGCGAGGGCTGGTTTCAGCATGTTGGCGGCGTCCATGCCCCCTTCGAGCGATCCGGCACCCACCAGGGTATGAATTTCGTCAATCAGGAGAATGATGTTTTCATCGCTCCGCACCTCGTCGATGAGTTGCGTAAGGCGTTCTTCAAAATCCCCGCGAAAGCGAGTGCCCGAGACCAACAGCCCCATGTCGATCGCGTAGACTTTCTTACCCAGCAGCGCTGTGGGCACATCTTGATTGACGATGCGCTGGGCTAGCCCTTCGGCTAGGGCAGTTTTGCCGACGCCCGGCTCACCGACTAGCACCGGATTGTTTTTGGTGCGTCGCCCGAGAATCTGCACCAGGCGCTCAATTTCTTTGGCGCGACCGATGACCGGATCCAGTCGTCCTTCGGCGGCCTTCAGGGTGAGATCGGTGCTGAATTCTTCTAAAACGCTGCTCTTGCGGCGGCGATCGCTGCTCCGACGATTCGGACGAGCCCCGGCTGGAATGGCCGCAGCCTCTCCGAGGTCCTTGATTAAGCGAGTTCTGACTTTGCCAGGCGAAACGCCCAGGTTTTCCATCACTCGGTAAGCGACACTCTCGCGGCTTTGCGTCAAGCTCAGCAACAGGTGTTCTGGCTCGATGTAAGAAGCATCCAACTTACGAGCTTCCTGAAAAGCGCTCTCAAAGACTTGTTTGACTTTGGGCGTAAACGGGACTTCAGAAGGCGGATTGCCGCTGCCACGACCAATGATGGCCTCGACTTCGCTGCGAGCGTCTGCCAAATTAATGCCAAACTCGGTTAAAACAGCCGCTGCCAAGCTGGAGTTTTCGCGCAGCAGACCTAAAAGGAGCTGCTCGGTGCCGACAAAGTTGTGCTGTAATCGGCGAGCCTCCTCTTGGGCCTTCATAATGACGGCGATTGCGGTGTTGGTGAAGTGCTCAAACATAGCCCCATGTTTGTTTGGTGTGCAAGGAAGCAGGGTTCCTATAGTTGGCTGCTCTAGCGTCTAGGTGGCTACCGTCTGTAGAGCCTGCTAAGCCTCTGTAAAGAAACTGTACAAAGAAACTTTACTAAACGGCAGTAGGGAGAGCCGAATACAACTTCGGAAATCTCTTAAAGCCAGTCGGGTCAAGGAGAAATTTACTTGGTGAAACTTCTGCGAATACTCTCTGGCCAGAATCTAAACTGAGAGCTTATTTACATAATTTAACAAATTATGCTGCCATATCAGTACTTTTTTGAAGAAATAGGGATAAAATCCCTGTCTGAAAATGACTGATTGGCAATTTAAGTTACGAGGTTCAGATGTTCCAACCGACTCACTGGCTAGTATCACGCTCTCGCAAAGTCCCCGTGGTGGTGCAGTCAAAGGGGGATAAGACGCTAATCTTTACCGAACCGGAATGGGAAAAAACGGGCATCCCGGCGTTTGAGCTGCACGCCAAAATGGGGATGTATTGCAGGGGCGTGCAAGTTCTGGGATATTCCCTGGAACCCATGGCAGCAACGGCGACTATAGTCGAAGTCTAGACAATTCCCCTGCCTATAGCCTCTCTTGTTGGATGGATTTAGGCAGGGGAAAGGGGCTCATCCTGGCAGGGTTTTCAGGACTGCCAGGAGTCGGTCGAGGCTGATATAAGACATGCTAAAAACGGGCGATCGCCGTACCAGCGATCGCCCGTTTTGCACCTAATCCAGTTTGCGCTGTTTAGCCGGTTTAAGCTTGTCCCTGACAGACTTGTAAAACGTGCTGGTCGGTTGCGCTCAGTTCCGAGATGGGATGAAAGCCGGTGGGCACCCACTCTCCGGCGATCGCCTCTGAGGCGGCTACCGCACTTTGGCTCTCTAGGGCCACGGCGAAGGGGTAGGACGTTTGGGCATAACTATCGATCACGGTTAAAGCCAGCTCATTTTGAGTCACGGTGCCATGAAAGCAGTCGAACGATGAGGACGGTTGGTAAAAGCCCCCTTTAATTTCACCGGCGGCCACCTCCATCACCATGTAGGTGGTTCCGAGTTGTCCCGCTTCTGGGCTTTCACCAAAGACATAAACGCCATTAGTCACGTTGTCCATGGGTTCATCGGCCATAGAAACACTGGGGGCGATCGCCAGCGAACCGGCCACCAGCCCCACACCGCCAGCGACGATCGCCAGCGATCGCTGACACCAGCGGCGGAGTTGACGTTGGCGGCGATGGGTAACCGAGGTCAGATCAGAGGGCGATGCAGTGGGCATAATTCGAAGAATTTAAGGTGCAGTATTAATATCAATGGCAGTGACAAAAATTCCAGTGACAGTGCCAAATTTCTAAGTTGATCTTCGTCTGATCCCCCGGTGACCGACATCCTGCGCAAGTGTGATCTTGATCGCGTTGCCGAAATGGGTACTGTCTTTTTCCAGAAGTTATGTCTATTCACTTGCTCCGCGATCACCTCTACGCCTTAGATGGTCAGGGGTACAAAGCTTATAAGTCCCTGCGGGGGCGGCATGATTTTCCTGAGTTCACTCTGCACATTGATTATGTGCAAGGCGACCCTTTTGCTGCGCCCAGTCGTTTGCGGGTGGAAATTCCCCAGGCGATCGCCCAATTTCCGGCGCATCTTTACGCCACCACTCCTCGGCGGATCGCCCTAGAGGACTATTTAATTCGCCAGTTCGATCGCCAAACTCGCACCCGGAGTCGCTCAGCCGGTTCTGGTAAAAGTGGCCTGATCGAAATCGTGCCCCCCTCACAGGCGATATTGCCGCGCTCGGCAGCCCAGGTCTCTGACCAGCGGGTGGAATTGCGGTTCGTGGCCGGTTTGCCCGCGTTTGGTCGCCGCATTGCAGGGCGACAGGCCGCAGACCTGCTCTGCGATCAATTGCCTGTCCTGGTGCGGCAATCCCTCTATTGGTCGCAACTCGATGGGGCCGATGTCGAGGCGCATGGTGTCTGTGCCGAAAACGCTGAGGCGTTGCGGGGGCAATTGCGCGATCGCCAACTGGTCGCTTTTGTCGCCGATGGGGCCATTCTGCCCCGGCAGAGTGGGGTGGATGAACGCCCCTTACGGACTGGTGCGGTCCCTTTTCAATCGCCAGATTCTTTACGGGTCACGCTGCTGCTGCCGGATGGTCAAGGCGTTGCGGGCATGGGCCTGCCGGCAGGAGTGACGCTGATTGTCGGGGGCGGTTATCACGGCAAATCGACGTTGCTCAAAGCGATCGAGGCGGGCATTTATAACCACATTCCCGGCGATGGTCGGGAACGGGTGGTGACGGATAGGGCGGCGATGAAAGTGCGGGCTGAAGATGGTCGCAGTGTCGCCGGGGTAAATATTTCGCCGTTTATCAACCATTTGCCCCAGGGGCGATCGACCCAACATTTTTCGACCCAAGCCGCCAGCGGTAGCACCTCGCAAGCCGCCAGCATCATTGAGGCGGTGGAAGCGGGAGCCGCAGCCCTGCTGATTGATGAAGACACCTCGGCGACTAATTTCATGATTCGCGATCGCCGCATGCAGGCGTTGATTGCGAAAGACCGCGAACCCATCACCCCATTTGTCGATAAAGTCCGCCAGCTCCGGGACGACTACGGCATTTCGACGATTTTGGTCATGGGGGGGAGTGGCGATTATTTTGACGTGGCTGATACGGTCATCGCTCTCGATGATTATCGACCGCAGGATGTGACCCAGCAGGCCAAGGCGATCGCTGCTACCTACCAAACCGAGCGCCAGGCCGAAGGCGGCACCACCTTTGGCACATTCTCACCCCGCATCCTTTCTCCTGACAGTATCGATGCCAGCAAGGGTAAACGGGCTGTGAGTCTCAAATCGAGAGCGACCGATGAAATCCGCCTCGGCACTCAGGAAATTGACCTGTCCGCCGTCGAGCAATTGGTGGAAAGTGGGCAAGTCAAGGCGATCGCCGCTGCCCTGGTCTACGCTCAGGATTGTTATGTGGATGGCCAGCGATCGCTGGCGGCGGTGCTGGACGCCGTAGCGGCAGATGTTGAGACCCACGGATTGGACTGTTTGAGCGATCGGCTCACGGGGGAATTTGTCAGCTTTCGCCCCCTCGAACTGGCCGCTGCCCTCAACCGCCTCAGAACGTTGAAGATTTTGCCCGAGCCATAGTCCAGCGGCGGCCCAACTTACCGCTGCCAAAGATCCTGCGCCAGATTAGCCAGGTCTTCTGGTCCTAAAACCTGTTAGAGACTTGAATTAGGGCTCTGATTTTAGCACCAGGCTGTAAATGGCTAGCCGCTTGATCCCCTCATAGAGCGTGGGCTGCCCCTCGGCGGCTTGCCGGACGTCATTGGCACCGACTAAAAACAGCGCCCAAAAGGCGAGCCCGATGACCAATCGGCTACAGATAGCCAGGGGGCAAAGGTAGGAGGGCTTAAACATGGCGGCAATCGTCCTTGAAGATGGGGGCAGGACCGTAGAAATGCTTGGTGGGTCTATGCTACCGATTTCCCGTTTGCGCTGCTATTAAAAAATATAGCGATGTGGCAAAGCTTGTTGACATGAATATCCTTCAGTCAAGGGGAATTACCGCTTAATCGGGTTCGCGCTTGAGTTTGCGGGGGCGGCGGCGATCGCCACCAGCAGCCTGTTCTAAATACCACTGTCGCCAGGCCTGAGAAGTGCGCGAAGCCAACCATAACAGCAACAGCGCAATCAAGCCCCCCTGCTGCGGGGCATCAAACGCAAAGAGCACCAGGCAAACGCACAAAAAGTCTTCGGCACAGATCAGCCAGACCGAGGGGCGCTTGAGGCGGTATAGCCAACCGACTTGCACCAGGTGAATGACCAGGGCGAGCAGTCCCCCCAGGACACCCAACAAACCCGTAATCCACGATTCCATTTGAAAGGTGCGAGCCACGGCAATCCCCGCGATCGCCCCCACCAGCGGACTCAAAAATAGCTCCACGCTGTGGACGACTCGCTGCACCAGGGGCTGCTTGGAGAAAATCAGCTCAGCTAGAGACCACGATACCAATCCGCCAACCACTAATGTGGGCGGCAGGGCCGACAAGATCGGTACCCGGCTCCATAACTCGCCCGACAATAGGCCAATCAACAGTAGCGGCAAGGCAATGCGAAACCCGGCTGCTGCTGAAACTGACAAGACCGCTAAGAGCTCGGTGATGATCACAGAGGGCCTGAACTCGCTATGCTGAAGACTGAGGCTCTTACAACATATGACATTGCTACCTTAAACTTCCAGTGGCATCGTGGCTGTCCATCAAAAACCTATTGTTCGATGGACAGCCAAACCTTGGTAAAGTACTGTCTACAAAAGCAGCCCAGGGACCAATTTTTTTGAAGCTTCATGTCGTTACCGCCTTCAAAGCCGACTCGGCGATCGCCTCGCAACCCTATCCGTACGTTAGCTGCCATCGCTGTGGTTCTTTGGAGCATTCAAATTCTCAACGTGGGTCTCTTTGATAGTCGATTGGTGCTGCAGGGCATCTACCCCCGACAGATTGAGGGGCTACAGGGCATTTTCTGGGCACCCCTGTTGCATGGCAATTTTGGCCATTTGTTGGCTAATACCCTCCCGCTGTTGACCCTGGGAGGGTTAATTATGTTGGGCAAGGCCGAAGATTTCTGGCCTGTTACCATCGTCTCAGGCTTAACCAGCGGGTTCGGAACCTGGCTCATTGGCGCACCCAACTCGGTTCATGTGGGGGCTAGCGGGGTCGTTTTTGGTTACTTTGGCTACTTATTGCTGCGAGGATATTTCGATCGCAGCGTCTTTGCTGTGACTTCATCCGTGTTGGTGATTATTTTTTACGGCAGCTTTTTATGGGGCGTATTGCCCAATCAACCCGGCGTCTCTTGGGAAGGGCATTTATTTGGATTTTTAGGCGGGTGTTTGGCGGCCTGGTTATTATCTAAATCCGCCAGGGGATCGGCGTAACCAATGGGCGATCGCGGCAAGGATCAGCGATCGGGGGGTGGGGATCGGCGCTACCGCCCCACTGGGAATTCAAATTTTTGACTGATCGGTCCAAGTCAATCAAGCTTCGTTTGCGTCTGACCGCCTCGGTAGGCGCGGCTCAGGCTTGCCGACCCCCTCCGTCATTCTCACCGTTGACCTGACAGCCTTAACTAATCTTCTGCGTCCGCGTCAATGGGCTCAACGATGACGGTGCCGTCGGGATCAAAAGTGATGCGGAACTGGGCCACCCGCTCATCGGAGGCACTATCCGCATCTACTGGCACGAACGTTAGGGCTGGTAACGGGGTGACGTCGACATTTTCCAGGGCGGCATCGTTTTCGTATTTGTAGCCCAAGATATCGCCGGTCTCTGAAACCGCCACGCGGTAAGTAAGCGATTCCTCAAAGGGCAGCTCATCGCCATCGGAGAGGTCTGCGAGGGCGGTTTCAAGCTTGGATTCGAGTTCAGCTTCCAGATCATTGAGGAGGTCATCATCGGCGATCGCGGGGGCTGACGACAACCGCCCCAGGGCAATGCCTGCTGTGACGGGATCGACAATTGCGGCGTCCGCCTCCGCTACTTCATTGTCGGTCGAGGCTTCGGGGTCTGAGTCAGTCGCTTCCGAGGCAACTTCAGCGCTCTGCTCCGTCTCCGGGGCGGCGGCATCTGTTTCATCGGTGGGCGGGTCAGTTGCGGTCGAGGCGTCGCTTTCAGCCAGGTTGTCCGACTCCGTCTCGACGAGCTCAGAGAGGTCTTCGCGATCGCTACGCTGGGGCTCAAACTCGGGCACCGGCACCAGGAATAGCAGTGCTGCGGAAGCCGCCAAGGTCGACAGCCCTACCGCCGCTGGAATGACTCGTTTCGTTACGGGTTCCGCCGGACGCGCATGACGCCGGTTGAGGGGTGACACCTGAAGGGACATGTCTGGCAAGGTAGCGGTGTCTGCTAAGAGTTGGTCAACTGCCTCCATAAGGTCGAAAAGCTGCACCGAATTGAGGTCGACGGTCTTTTGGGTCGCGGCACCGTCAGCATCAGCAATGGTAGCTACGAGTTGGTGACGGTGTTTATCGGTCGGGGTGAGCGTCACTGGTTGCGTTGCTGAGGGGTTCTCTTCGAGGGGATAAGGTACGCCGCTGAGCAGAGATTGGCCGTAGTCGCTCACGGTTTTGACGATCGCATTCAAAAATTCTCTGCCGCCACTGAGGCGATCAGCAGTGCCGGGAAAGGACAATTCAGAATTCAGTACGACGGTCAGGGGCGAGGTGGGATCGCCCTCGTCGCCAGCCAGCAGGCCCTCAATCACCAGGTTGCAGTTCGGCAAAATGTACTGGCGCTGTACCGTCATACGACTTCTCCATCAAACAGGCTGCTCCAAAGGCGTTGCGGACCCTGGGTGCCGGTACAAAATAATAGGCGCGTGAGCATGGCAATTGCCAACTCATCCAGTTTGTCGTCGGTGCTGTAAGCAATCACCCCGGCCCGTTTGGGATTCATGCGGGCGCGAAACAGGCTGCGAAATCGCTGCAAATATTCTGCCAGCCGAAAATGATGCTCGGCGGACAGGTTTTGATCCTGTAGTTGCTGGTATCCCAGCAGTAACTGCCGAATCAGCACGGTCAACCGCTTTGCTAAAAAGCAAATCACGAGGGTCAGGGCTTTGGCCTGGTCGATGGTCAGCGGATCGCGCTGGCTTTGACGACGCAGGGGGTTGGTGCTGCGGATGAGCCACAACTTCACTCGCCCCGGAATGACCGGCTGCAAACCCAGTTGCTCCGACACTTTGAGTAGGGCTTCGGACCCGGCAACATCCAAAGATTCGATCGCCAGGATCAGCAAATCTAGATCCATCCGCACCCGACGCGGACAATCTTGCGACGGGAGGTTGGGGCTGGGGAGCGTTTCTAAAATTGGGGGCGATGAGGACGCCGGAGGACTGTCGACTTGCATATCCTCTCTTGAATAGGTCAGCAACATTAAAATACCCGTTGTCAAGCGAATAATCATGACTACCCGCTTGGCGGGATCATCATCTTAGCGCTGACACACAAGCGCTCAACATACCGCAAAACGGTTTCATTCACCACTATTTTGCAGGGGCGATCGCGAAAACGTTATGGAGCGATCGCCCGGTTGACTGACTTATGACGGCGGTCAAAGTTTCCCAATCGGGCGCTATTCCCCAACTTGAGCCATATCCTGGACAAACCACTCATCCCCTTGCCGCACAAGTTCGTACCGCATGGTGAGCTTCGTATCGTAGGAGAGGGCATCGTTACGCGTCCCCAGTTCAAAAAATTCTGCCACTTCATTAACTTCCGCCTGCACGGTGAGGGCTTCTGCCGACGGATCCTCTGGCTCAACGCTGATCACGTTGACCGAATGTTCAAACGTGTAGTACCAGTTGTCGCGTTGCCCCCCGGTGGCCCGATTGCGCCACTGGGTGAGCGCCGGATCCACTAATACCGTTTCTAACACGGCAGTGTTGTGTTCTGGCCCCATCGCTTGGCGTTTGGCCTCTAACCAGCTCGTGATCGTGCGCTCGGCAATATCCGTAATGCTGATTTCCGCTTCCGGGGGGGGCGTTTCGGGCAGGCTAATGGGCGGAGCTGACAGGCCGATGTCGAGGGCGGGTTGCTGAATTTTTGGCCCTGAGAACATGCCCCCAATCCAAGCCAGGGTGCGCACCGTGACCATGCCTAAGGTGCCCATCGCTAATAGCCCCACGACGATGACCGCCGCCAACCGCCCCCACCGAGGCGATCGCGACGGAGCTGGACTGCTGGTCGGACGAGGCTCTGGCGAAACCACTTGCGCCGACGGTCGATGGCCATTGCGCGTGGGGGGAGCCGATGACGGGGCTTTGGATCCCCGCAATTTGCCCTCGGGCGAGAGGCGCGACACCCGCTCCGCCACCGTTAACTCAGTTCCGGTCTCGTCACTGCGAGCTTCTCTGACACCGGCGGTGACGAGCTGCTCATCTACCAAAGAGGCGCTTGTCGGAAATGCCGTTTCCTGCGAAACCATGGTGTGGGTGGGTTTGCCGTTGCTGGACGCGGTGGCCGATCGCGGCATGACGGGAGTCGTCCGGGGAGTGGGCAAGGGTTCTGGGGCGGGATACGAGGGGGCCGCCGCCGCCGAAAGGGGGGCCGCTGCCACCGGCATCGTCTCTAAAAAGGATTGCACCTGTGGATCAGCAAAATAGTCTTTGAGGGCCGTCTGCTGATTGGTGAGATCCCGGAAGTGGCTAAACACTTCTTCCCGCAACCAGCGCTCAGCATATAAGCAGAGTCCTGGCAGCAAGTCAGGCGACCCTTGAGAATGTTCGCGAATAAAGGCCAGGGGCTCGTATTCCTGGCTGAGTTCTAACGCATGACCGGCCTCTTCGGCCTGCCCCAACAACAGGGCGCAAACGGCTTGCTCGAGGTGCACGTCTTGGCGGGTACCCACCCGCTGCAACAGGTGTTTGGCCCGACGCACCAGCGCCGGTTGATGGAAGGAAAACCCGCGTGCCAACAGGGCATAGACGGCTAAATAGGTCGCGACGGCGGAGGGGCGACTGGCCTCAGCTTCAAAAATTTCTTGCTGCTCGGCGGCGGTCAAATAGCCCCGCAACTGCTGAATAAACCGTAAAAAATCATCGGTCGATAGCCCCGAGTGGTCGTCGCCCGCCCCATCAATGCCGCCTCGCTCCTGCAGCATGGCCTTTAACAACTTGAAGCCCTGACGGCGCTCAGGCAGTTGATCGAGCGGACGCGCCACTAACTCTAAAACGCGGTAAGGCCTCAGCTTATATAAATCGGACTGTAGTTCGGCCTGAATGGCGGGGAAACTGTTTTCCTGTAGCAACAGGGTGAGGCCGGTATCTAGAGACTCTGCGGCATTTTCATATTGGTTTTGCTGCCACTGCTCGCGCCCCAGTTCGAGACAGGCCAGGGCGAGGGATAACACCACGTCGCCTGTGACCCGGTCAGGATCGCCATAACGACCATCCGCCAGGGTATCGCTGCCGTTAGCCATAAACGGACGCCCCAGGCGAATGGCCTGCTCATATTCTCCCAACTCTAGGAGAATGAGTAATGCCCCCACAAATTGGTCATCAGCGATTTCAACGGTGGGGGTGTAAGGCTCGGGCGGGGGAATGGGAACGTTATCGGCGGCGAGCGATCGCAACGCCTCTTCCCCCATCTGAGGATTAAAGTCGGCGGGAAGCGCTGCGCCCTCACCGGCTTTAAAGGCCGCCAGGGCACCGGGAGTGTAGGTGCGTGCTAAAAATTGAGCATCATAGGTCTGCCGCTGCTCGGTATCCGACAACAGACGATAAGCTTCATCGATCAAAGACTTGCGAGACTCGATCGCAATTTCCGAATATTCCCGGCGGGGGAGCTGTAGCGTGCGATCGCGATGGGCTTGCTTCAACTGCTCCGCTGTTGCCTGAATCGGCAAACCCAGTATTCGGTAATAATCCAGTGGAATTCGCACTGCCATCTTCTTATATGCCCATTTTCAGCCAATTGTCGGGTTATTTGCTCAGCTAACCCTACGAGATGCCCCTTCCTTTCTTGAGTGAAGACCGGCGGGGGAATAGTTGTCGAGTGGCGATCGTTCCGGATGAAACGTTCCTCATGATATGCCGGTTATTAAGTTCTTAACAGTCCAATGTGAGATTGGGGAAATCTAATTTTCATTTTCTCAGTCATCCGCGGATGTCCAGGGGGGATTGTAGGTATAGAATTGTTGAGCTTGTGAGTCAGGGGTAGCACCACTGACTCAGCCATCATTAAGTGTTGTCTGCCAGCGGCATCGGTGATCGAAGATGCTCAAGAGCGAGACACTTTTGTTTATTGTGTAAAGTTGGAACTGCCGTAAGGATACGTCAAAGCCATGGCCCAGGAACGGACCCTCCCCGTATTTGATGCTGCCGATGCCCTTGTGACCCGAGAAGAAGGGCTCACAATTTATGAAGATATGGTACTCGGTCGGTATTTTGAGGATAAGTGCGCCGAGATGTACTATCGGGGCCGCATGTTTGGCTTTGTGCACCTCTACAACGGTCAAGAGGCGGTGTCTTCTGGGGTGATTAAGTGTTTGCGCCCCGACGACTACGTCTGTAGCACCTATCGCGATCATGTGCATGCCTTGAGTGTCGGGGTGCCCGCTGATAATGTCATGGCGGAACTGTTTGGCAAAGAAACCGGCTGTAGCAAAGGGCGCGGCGGGTCCATGCACCTATTCTCGTCGGAGCACAATCTGTTGGGCGGATTTGCATTCATTGGGGAGGGCATTCCAGTAGCGCTGGGGGCCGCGTTTCAATCGCACTACCGCCGGGTAGCCCTGGGGGAGGCCAGTGCCGACCAGGTCACGGCTTGCTTCTTTGGCGATGGCACTACAAACAACGGCCAGTTTTTTGAATGTTTGAACATGGCGGCGCTGTGGAAGCTACCCATTATCTTTGTGGTGGAAAACAACAAGTGGGCGATCGGCATGGCCCACGAACGGGCCAGTTCCCAAACCGAAATCTTTAAAAAAGCGAGCGTGTTTGGCATGTCCGGCGTCGAGGTAGATGGCATGGATGTCTTGGCAGTCAGAGATGCCGCTAAAACTGCCGTCAGTCGGGCGCGAGCGGGGGAAGGACCGACCTTGATTGAATGTTTGACTTACCGCTTTCGGGGCCATTCGTTGGCGGACCCGGATGAACTGCGCACGAAAGAAGAAAAAGAAGCATGGCTCTCGCGGGATCCGCTTAAGCGGTTCGAGACTTATTTGCTCAAGCAAAATATCGTAGTCGAAGCCGACCTGAAGGCCATTCGCGACAAAATTCAGCAGGTGGTGGATGCTGCCGTGACCTTTGCGGAGCAGAGCCCTGAGCCTGATCCCAGCGAACTGCGACGCTACATCTTCGCAGAGGGTTAATCGTTCTTGAAGGGTAGAGAAGCTGGTCCTTGGCGATCAAGTTCTTTCCTATGCGCTCCGACCACTGACAGATTTTTATTCACTCACTCTGATTTCCAAAAGCACAATCCATGGCAGAAACTCTCTTATTTAACGCCCTGCGGGAAGCGATCGACGAAGAAATGGGCCGGGACGAAACGGTTTTTGTCCTGGGGGAGGATGTGGGAGTCTACGGTGGCTCCTATAAGGTGACCAAAGGACTTTACGAAAAGTACGGCGAGTTTCGCGTGCTGGATACCCCGATCGCGGAGAACAGCTTTACCGGCATGGCGGTGGGCGCAGCGATGACCGGCCTGCGCCCGATCATTGAGGGCATGAACATGGGGTTTTTGCTGCTGGCCTTTAACCAGATTGCCAACAATGCTGGGATGTTGCGCTATACCTCGGGGGGCAATTACAAGATTCCCATGGTGATTCGGGGGCCGGGGGGGGTGGGTCGGCAGTTAGGGGCGGAGCACTCCCAGCGGTTGGAAGCCTATTTTCAGGCGGTGCCGGGGTTGAAAATCGTGGCCTGTTCGACCCCTTACAACGCTAAGGGATTGCTGAAGTCAGCCATTCGGGATAATAACCCGGTGCTGTTTTTCGAGCATGTGCTGCTTTACAACCTGAAAGAAAATTTACCCGACCACGAATATCTTGTGCCTCTGGATAAGGCTGAAGTGGTGCGATCGGGCCAGGATGTTACGATCTTGACCTATTCTCGGATGCGGCACCATGTCGCTCAGGCCGCAAAAAAGCTGGAGCAAAAAGGCTTTGATCCGGAAGTGATTGACCTGATTTCCCTCAAACCCTTGGACTTTGAGACGATCGGGGCTTCGATTAAGAAAACTCACCGGGTCATTGTCGTAGAAGAATGTATGAAGACAGGGGGGATCGGGGCGGAAATTGTGGCCTCGATTAGCGATCGCTTCTTTGACGAATTGGACGCACCCGTGTTGCGCCTATCTTCGCAAGACATTCCCACCCCGTACAACGGTAAACTAGAGAGTCTGACGATCGTTCAACCTCGCCAAATTGAGGAAGCGGTTGAAAAGATGATGGCACTGCAGATTTAAGGACATTATGGGCAGACAACGGTTGCTGCTAGCACTGATTTTAGGCCTGGCGATCGGCGCGATCGTCATCATTAGTACGGTTCCCCTGCGGTTGGGGCTCGACCTCCGGGGGGGCACCCAGTTGACCCTGCAGGTGGAGACGACGGACAAAGTGCCCACCATTACCGAGCAGGATATGGATGCGGTGCAGCGAGTCATCTCCGACCGGGTCAATGAACTGGGCGTTTCAGAAACGTCGGTGCAGCAGTTGGGACAAAACCAGCTCCTGGTGCAGTTGCCGGGGGTGAGCGATCCCGAGCAGGCCCAGCGCGTCTTGGGGGAAACGGCACAACTCGAGTTTCGTCCGCAAAGTCCTAACACTGATCAGCAATTTCAGATCGAGAATCAGATTTTGCAGCAGCACCAGTTGGAGCTGTTAGCCCTGCAAGAAGCGGCGAATACGGGTTCGCAAACGCTGCTAGAGTCGGCGACCGGGGATGACGCCACCCCAGGTGACCTGCAGCAACAGATTGAGTCGGTACAGCAGGCCATTCAGGCAAGCAACCGCGCCATTCGGGATTTGTTTGCGCCGGCGGATTTGACAGGCCAAGCCCTCACCGACGCCTATGCCCGCCCTCGTCAGAGTGGCAATCTGTGGGAAGTGGTGATTCAGTTTGACTCGGCAGGGGCCAACAAATTTGCCGAAATCAGTCGCGATATCGCTGGCACTGGACGCAGCATCGGCATCTTTTTAGACGATCGCCTGGTCAGTGCTCCCAGTGTGGACGTGCAGTACGCCGAGACGGGCATCACGGGCGGGAGTGCGGTGATTTCGGGTAACTTCAACGCCGAATCCGCGAGTGATTTGGCTATTCAACTGCGCGGGGGGGCGCTGCCGCTGCCGGTCGAGGTGGTCGAAACCCGTACCGTCGGTCCTACTCTGGGCCAGGACAGCATCCGCCGCAGTCTCTACGCCGCGATGGTGGGGCTGGGGCTGGTGCTAATTTTTATGGCGGTTTACTACCGTTTACCAGGAATTTTGGCCGATGTGGCTCTGGTTGTTTATGCGCTACTGACGTTGGCCGCTTTCAATATCTTTGGCGTCACCCTCACACTGCCAGGCATTGCTGGTTTCATCCTCAGTATCGGCATGGCGGTGGATGCCAATGTGCTGATCTTTGAGCGCACCCGTGAGGAATTGAGAGGTGGCAAAACCCTCTACCGTTCTGTGGAATCTGGCTTTTATCGGGCGTTTTCGAGCATTCTCGACAGCAATGTCACAACGCTGATTGCCTGTGCGGCGCTGTTTTGGTTTGGGGCGGGATTAGTCAAGGGCTTTGCCCTTACGCTAGCGATCGGGGTGGCCATCAGCCTCTTTACGGCAGTGACCTGTAGCCGTACGCTGCTGCTCTTTTCCCTCAATCTTCCACAGTTTCGTAAACCAGAACTCTTTTGCCCTGGCCTGTCCACTGCACCTTCAAAGTCATGAAGCTAGATATTATTCGACAGCGACCATTTTGGTGGTTAATTTCGGGCCTGGTGATCCTCGCCAGTTTGATTGGCATGATCATTAGCTGGCAGCAGTTGGGTGCGCCGCTGCGACCGGGACTCGACTTTGTGGGCGGGACCCGGATTCAGGTCACGCGGAACTGCTCCCAAGCCGACTGCGCATCTCCGATCGATTCGGGGGATGTGCGATCGCTGCTGGCTGATCAGGGGCTCGAAACTGCGGTGATTCAGGTGACGGGCAGTGAGGGGCAGAGCGTTGCGATTCGTACCCGTAATCTGGATGTGGACGAACAATCCACTTTGCGATCGGCCCTAGACACGGCCATTGGTCCCTTAGATAGCGGCTCGGTGCAGATTGACTCCGTGGGTGCCCTTATTGGGCAACAGCTTTTTGCGTCCGGTCTACTGGCGCTGCTCGTGTCCTTCGCGGGCATTGTGATCTACCTGAGTCTCCGGTTTCAGTTGGACTATGCGTTGCTGGCGATCGTGGCGCTGTTGCACGATGTATTGGTCACCATGGGGGTGTTTGCGTGGTTGGGGCTGTTGCTCAAGGTTGAGGTAGACAGTCTGTTTATCGTGGCACTGTTGACCATTGTGGGCTTTTCGGTCAATGACACCGTGGTGATTTACGATCGCATTCGCGAAAACATCAACTTATACCCCGAACGTCACATTGATGAACTGGTCGACAGTGGGGTGAACCAAACGTTGTCGCGCTCCATCAACACCACTTTGACGACGCTTTTGCCCCTCATCGCGATCGTGCTTTTTGGCGGCGATACGCTCAAATTCTTTGCGCTGGCTCTGATTGCCGGATTTATTGCCGGGGTTTACTCCAGTATTTTTATCGCCAGTACCCTGTTGGCTTGGTGGCGCGTTAGAACGGGTAAAGCGATTGTCGGGCTGCCCGAACCCTCGCAACCCGTGGAAGAAACTCCCTGATGTTCTATCGTGTCTCCCGAAGCAGCCTCACTGGAAACTGAGCAAATGCTCGCCCTGCGGCGGCGGTGGATGCGCCGTTGGTGGTTGACAGTGCTGGTGCTGTGGGCTTCCGTCGGCGTCGTTAGCGTCTGGAGCCTACGGCGGACCTGGGAACAACTCGCTGATTATTTCACCTGGGCGGCATTGCGCTACGGCCTAGCATTTAACCGGCTAGCGGCGATCGGGCTAGGGCTCTGCTTGGGGCTCACGGTGGCCCTCTTGGTCAAAGAAACGCGATTTGTGCTCTTTGGGCTCACGACCACCGAACGTAAGACCTTGCGCGAGGAACTGCAAAAACGGCGGTGATTAGCGACACTGCGATCGCCCGCTGCGGTTTTAATGGGGTGCGTGTCAAGTCTCGCTTGCTTGATGAGTCAGAAAAACGGGGGGTGAGGTCTCGAATTACTAAAGTGATGTTCTACAATAGCTAAGCCTGGAGAGGTGGCAGAGTGGTCGATTGCGTCCGACTTGAAATCGGATGAGCCGAAAGGTTCCCAGGGTTCGAATCCCTGCCTCTCCGTTGTTTTACAATTCGTTGCCCAATGCTAGGGCACGGCAAGCCTGTGTGCGGTGTCTGAAGGAATTGGGGCGCTACGCAGGGATAAAAGTGGATTGGGCAGGTTTAGCGGGCAACTACAGGCCGGAGGCGTTTGACCCGAATGAGTTGCCGACTGACGAGGTGATCGAGCAAACCTGGGAGCAAATTGCCAGCCCGATGGTGCAGTGGGTGTATGGAGTCAGCGCGACCTATGGCATCCGGCCCCATGAGGTGGATCACCTGGATTGCTCACGGTTGGGTGGTGACGATGTATTGGTGGTGCTGCGAGGGCAGACGCGGCGCAGGGTGGTTTATCCCTGAAAGGCGGAATGGGTAGAACTCAGATCTTGCACCAGTCTCATATTCCCTATGCGTTGCGCCATGCCTATGCGATTCGGTTGGTAAGGGTGGGAAATCGCGGCAAAGTGGATGGGCCACTCGGTCAGCGTCCACACGCAGACTTACCACGGGGCCATGTCGGAGCGGGAATATCAGGAGGTCTGGGAGCGAGTTGTGAAGGGTAGCAAGTAACCTTATAAGGCTAAGTTTTAGTGACAGAAAAATTTGGTCGTTAAGGTTGGAGTATTTGTAGCGCTGGGCAAATATTCAAAATTTTCAAAGTCAAAGCCCTCATGCTGTCGGTGCGCTGTTGACAGAGAGTCCATCATGTAATGGGAAAATCTTTTCCCTGATAAGTGGGGGTGAAGCTTCAGCTAATAGTGGAGGTAACAACCAAAAATTACTTGTAGCATGTCAAAAAGAAGCATCATTGAACTATGAAAGAGATTAATCCTGTAAGTGAACTTCGCTCGTTAATTAATTACGAGGAGCAACGTATCCTCAATAGTTTTTCTTTAGAAAGTCGTCTTGGATTAATGGAGATTTCGAGATCTATGGATCTCTTCTGGACAAGCCTTAATATAGGAGCTGTCCAACAACGTAGGGAAGTTTACGATACATCTGAATTAATCACTTTTGGGCTCAATAAAGCAGTCAATCTGTTTTTAGATCACTCGTGTAATTTTGTGAGTTTCCCTCTCGCCAGATCAACCGAAGAGTCTAAAAATTGGGCTGATTCAGTTCTGCTACATTGTGGTCGTCTAGGTCTTTGTGAACATTTATTGGAAGTTAATCGTGTAGGTCTCGGCGAGCTTCAAAAAGAATCAGATTATTCTTATCGATTCCAATATTCCTCTTCTGAACCGATAGGGTTAGAATCTTTTGAAAAGGATGACTTCGCTTGGATGACTCAATCTATTGCCAGAAGCCAAGCTGCTAAAGCAAAAGAACTAGAAGAGAGACAGCAAAGGATCTGGAATCTTATGTCAGGATTAGTCAACACTTGGCAAAAGTATTACATCCAATATGAAGCCCATCCAGAGGTTGATCAATTTTATGAAGAGATTGGAATATTGCATGCTCAAAGGATGTTTGGTCAGGATAGCTTTCCGGGAGATATAAAATTTGGCGGATATGACTTTGATTTGTATAGATCAGCAGTTGGTATTCTAATTGGATGGGCACTCAAACATATGAGCTTTTGTACACAATTAGTTAAGAAGGCTCCACACATTGAGTTCTCAAATATTATTACTATTCCACAAGATTTTGATAACAAAGTATCGTTTCTAGCCCATGCCTTGGAAATAGATGTTAACGCTGCGAAGCAAGCCTTGCAAACCTTGACACTTACCTACGAGAATAAGAATTTTCACTGTTCTGTGCCAGGGAATTTTGTTGCGCCAGCCCTTATCCAAGTAGGTAAGGGGAGAGTGCTTTCCCCTATATGGGGACGCACTAGCCATCCGTTTCTGTTTATGCTGAATGAACTCAAAAGAAAATACAGATCAGACTGGGATCGTGCGGTCGATCAGAGAGAAAGTATATTTCGGCAGGAAATTTATTCGCTATTTAAAGACTCTAACTTTCTCACACCTGACAAGAATATAAATATAAAAATAGATGGTTCAGTTGTAACTGATATTGATGCTTTAATCCTTGATCGCTCTACAGGAGTTCTAGGGATATTTCAGTTGAAGTGGCAAGATGGTTTTGGAAATTCTATACGGGAGCGAGAGAGCAGAAAGAGGAATTTTCAGAAGACGGGAAATAAATGGGTTGAATGTGTCAATAATTGGTTGTCAGTAAACAGTATCCCTGAAATTTGCCAACTTTGTGGATTTGATGTTGATGATGCAGAGAGGGTCAAAGAATTTCGGGTATTTGTTATCGGGCGAAATGCTGCTCATTTTTCTGGCGCTGGAAATCTTGACTCAAGAGCAGCTTGGGGAACCTGGTATCAGTTATTGAGGTTTGTCTCAGAAAATATTACTTGGGTAGATCCCATTGCTGAATTGCACACACTCATGATTGAAGATTCGCCTCTGACTAGAAAACTCCCAAAAATCCCTAAAGAAGAGCTCACAATAGGAGACATACGAATCACTATGGGATGAGAATGGTTAACTATCCCGCAGGATGGGCATATAAGATCGCTGCATGACAACCCGGTTAACCAGATGAATAAATAGGTTGGCGTTGTGCCAAGAGTTACTTGTAGATGCTCAATTGGAACATTAATCCGACTCGAATAGTTGCCAGAGACGCGACAATCACTCTCGGGTCACAGTAAGGATTAGCCAGAACTGGGTGAACGGCACACCAGGCGTTTCAAGCCATACCTCCGAGGCGATATCCTCTGCTGCAAAAATGAAGCCTACTCCAATCCCTCCCATTGCTCAGGTGGCATCGCTAGAACCGCTTCCCAGCGCTGCCAGTTGATTTGTAGGTTCCCGGTGGGGGGCACAAACCGATAGTGCGTTCCCAATTGCAGGGTGCAGCGGCGATCGGTGGCCCTGGCGGTTTCGGCCCGGTCTACCAGTTGCTTGATCTGGTGTCGGCTCAGGCTAATCAACGACTCGGCCTTGTGGGGACTGACCCAATCTTCGACTGAGAGGCCCGTAATTTTGAGGATTGCCGCCAGTTGCGCTTCCAGGGCGGCGATACGCTGTAGCAGGGGTTGCGGTGCGGTCATAGAGCCTCCAAAATCTCGGCGACAGGGCGGCGATCGCCACGGCGGATGCCCAAATCCGGACCCTAAAGCAGCAGCGTCAAGACCTCTCCCGCCAGCTCCAGGCGCAGATGCACGCGGCCTACTCCCTGACCAACTTTGCGGGCGAAACGACCGCCTTGCAAACCCTATGGCCGACCGGACTGCCCACCGGCACCGGCGATTGTGCCGCTCCCAAGCTGCTGCACTACGCGGCTACCCATCAGCTCCAGCCCCTCGCCCTGGCCGAATTTTGGTGGGGTCCCGCCAGCGGCGATAAGCATCCCGGTCACTTTTATGGCGCTTGCGCGGAGCGGTGCCAACCGATTATGGGCTTTTTGCTCTCGGGCTTGTCGCTCCCAGTTTCGTCTGCTCCTCGCGCTGATGAACCGCTGGACGTGTTATTCGAAGATGAGGTGCTAATGGTGGTGGACAAACCCAGCGGCCTGCTTTCGGTGCCCGGACGCACGCAAAATTTGCAAGACAGTGTGGTCAGCCGCCTGCGGTGTCAGCGCCCCAACACCCCCGAACTCGCCGCCGCCCATCGCTTAGACAAAGGCACTTCCGGCATTTTGGTGATCGCCAAGACCGCCGCCGTGCAGCGCCGCCTCAACCAGCAATTTGCCCAACGCCAAGTTCACAAGACCTACGAAGCGATTCTCAGTCGCCCCCTGAAACGACCGAGGGGAGTCATCGACCTACCGCTGTGGCGCGATCCCCGCGATCGCCCTAAAACATCTGTTCATCCTGATCTCGGCAAAGCTAGCGTGACGGAGTTTCAGGTATTGGAGACGGGCGATCGTCCTCGCCTTCGCTTCATTCCCCACACCGGGCGCACCCATCAACTCCGGGTCCATGCCGCCCATCCCCAAGGCCTCGATGCGCCAATTTTGGGCGACACGTTGTACGGAGCCCAAGCCCAAACGGGCCGCCTGCATCTTCACGCCCACCGCATCCAATTCACCCATCCCATGACTCACGCGCTGGTCAAAGTAACGTGCCGAGTGCCTTTTTAGGTCAGTGCCCATTGGGGTGACAAGACTAGAACGGTCTGGGTCTATGCTGCATAGAGTCAATCAATCATCAATTTTTGCGCATGATTTCTCGGCTGCTGTGCATTAGTAATGGTCATGGGGAAGATACGATCGCCCGCCGGATTCTCTCAGAGCTGCGATCGCGCCATCCTGACCTGGAACTGGCTGCGTTACCGCTGGTGGGAGCAGGGGACGCATTTCAGCAACAGCAAATTCCCCTGATTGCGGCGACCAAGACCCTGCCCTCGGGCGGCTTCATTTATATGGATAGTCGCCAACTGGCGCGGGATCTGAAGGGGGGATTGGTGCAATTGACCCTGGCACAACTTCAAGCGCTGAAACATTGGGCGCGAGACGGGGGGGCGGTGTTGGCGGTGGGGGACGTGATCCCAGCGGCGTTTGCCTGGTGGAGCGGGCTACCCTACGCGGTGGTAGGCACGGCCAAGTCGGCCTACTACCTACGCGATGAGCAGGGACCGCTGCCAGGACTGCCCTGGTACGCTGGCTGGGCCGGCTCAATGTACTTGCCGTGGGAGCGGTGGTTGATGAGCCGCGATCGCTGTCGAGCGGCGATCGTCCGCGATGAGCTGACCCGCTCAGAACTTCAGCAGTTGGGGCTGCCTCACGTCTTTGCGGGCAATCCGATGATGGATGGTTTGCAGCCGACCGCCCAATTATCGGCCCTGCAACCCGCGCATCCGGCAACGCTGACGGTGGCGCTGCTGCCAGGATCACGGGCTCCCGAAGCCTACGCCAACTGGCAAATCATGCTCACCGCCATGGACAGTGTGTTGCAGCAGTTTGCGCCGCGTCCCGTGCAGTTTTGGGGGGCGATCGCCCCTGCCCTTGACCTCGCCCCCCTCCAGCGATCGCTGACGGCCTCAGGCTGGGAACCGGAGGCAACGTCATCGGAGCCCCCTTTTTTCAAAAGTAACGGTCGCGTGATTTTGACCCAGACGGCTTACGCGGATTGCTTACAGGGGGCAGAAGCCGCGATCGCCATGGCGGGCACCGCCACCGAACAGTTTGTCGGCTTGGGCAAACCGGCCTTCACCACACCGGGGGCCGGGCCGCAATTTACCCCCACCTTTGCTCAACTGCAGACCCGCCTGCTGGGGCCGTCAGTAATTTTGGTAGACGCTGCCGAAGCGATGGGGGCAGCGATGGCAGCCGTATTGAACGATCGCGATCGCCTCGCCCACCTTCGCCAAACTGGACAGCGCCGCCTGGGGCCACCCGGAGCCGCCGCCGCGATCGCCCAAATCCTGGCCCAGCAACTCTTAATTCTTTAGGAAAAGTGATCTCATAAAATCCACAGTGGAGACGGGCGCATGACGATGCGGCCCGTCAGGCTATCAAAACAACGAATGGATTCAGCCGCGATCCGGAGGGTCGGAGGAACTGCCGTTAGCTTTGCCCGGCGCACCGGGCGAGAACGATTCAAACGGCGGAGCATTGCGAAAAGCGATGGTGTAGATGTCTGTCGGCATGGCAATGTCTGCCGATTCCAGCCGTTCTTTGACGGCTCGGCGCACTTCGGAAGTGGCTTGCAAAAAGGACTTGCGCCGCGAGTTGACCCAGAACAAAATTTCCAGATTCACCGTGCTGGCGGCCAGCTCTTGCACCAGCACCACCGGAGCCGGATCAGCTTCGATGCCGTCAATGTGAGCGATCACCTGCTGAATTTCCGCTTTTGCCCGCTCCACATTGGCGTCATAGTCGATGCCCACCTGCACGCTGCTGCGCCGCACCGGAGAAGCTGTATTGTTGGTAATGCTGCTCTGAAACACCTGCTGATTAGGAATGTAAACCTGCCGTCCGTCGTAGGTTTGCATCGTCGTCACCCGCAACTGCACCTGCACGATGCGCCCTTCATACTGGTCGATCACCACCTCATCGCCAATGCGAAAGGGCCGCGAGGCCAGCAGAATCACCCCCGAGAGATAATTGCTCAAAATATCTTTGAGGCCAAAACCAATCGCCACGCTGGTCAACCCCAGCGTGCTCAGCAGCGCCGTAAAGTTTAAGCCCAGCACCCCTAGCGCGACAATGCTACCGATGAACCATACTGCGCCATAACTCAGACGGCTAATGAGAATTTCGGTGGCGTGATCGCCCTCGGTCTTTTCTGCCCAGATGTAGGCCCCGCGAGAGACTCCCAGGGCCATCAGCCAGGTGAGCAACATTACCAATATTGCCCCCAAAATGGACGAGAGCTTGTTGAGTAGCGTCCGCCTAAATTGGTCCACCGTCCCTTCTAGCCGTTGCACGACCTCGACCGCTAGATTGGGTTGCTCAAGGGCCGCATTGAGTTCTTGCGCCCACTCTTCGGCCAAGGTGGCCACTGTCGTGTCAAAATCCAGCGCATCTTGGGCGGTCACGGTCATAATGACCCGGTTGTTGAGCTGTAGCGTCGCCAGGTTGCGCTGATCGTCGTAGCGGATCATCACTGAGTCTAGCGGTTGCGGCTGCTGAATCAAGCCCGCAATGCGGCGGGTAATCTGTTGGGCGCGATCGCTCGCACTAATATCCTCTAAGCTGCCGACCTGTAGCACGGGCTGTCCGCGCACCAACACATCCGCAAAAAACACCTCCTGCCCATTGTCATTGGCTGGAGCCGAAGGTGTTGGGGCGGTCGGCGGGGGGACCGGGGGGATATCGGTTTGAGCGTGCATGATGGCGGGTTGAGCTAGGCTGAGGCCCCAGCCTAGCAACGCTCCCAGGATGCCGATCCCAATCCGCTTTGCCCGTTGACGCCATCGCCGCATATTCCGGCTCCCCCATGCCACCAGTCCGATCATCCTGAGCCTGCCATGATTTCAAGCCACTGCGCAATTCATCTACAGATATGGATACCGGGACGATCGCGCTGGGCGTGGTGGCGGTTGACCGCTCAAAACCGGGCACTCCCAACCCTTGAAGAAACGAGATTATACCTTTTGGCGATCGCAAATCTCTCCACTAACGGAGCCTGAATCCCCCATCTTTTCGTCAAAGTAAAAGTACCCGTTTGGTGATCGCAGCGCTTTTAGCGAATAGAGCTAGACGGAGATATCGCAACGAGGAAATAGTTTTATGGTAAGACAAGCAACTGAGCAGCGGCCCAACATGCAGGCCCGAGAAATCGCCGTTTTTAATAACCGCAACGCCGCAGAAAAAGCGAAGCAACTATTACAGCAGCAAGAAAATTTGTCGCTGCGTAACATCAGCATTAAAGGCGAAATCGATCCCTATGAAGAGGTTGCCGCTATGGGTACCACTGTTGGGCCGGAAGCGGGGCTGCTAATTGGGGCATTTTCAGGTGGTATTGTGGGCGCTATCTTCGTATCCATCTATTCCACCTTAGTTTACGGCGATCTCGCCACCACGACCTTCAACCAGCTTTCCATTATTGCGTTTATCATTGCTGGCGCAATTTTTGGTGTCATCACTGGCAATCGCATTCACAGTGCAAAGCTTCCCGCCCAAAAGCAAAAGGGCAACCCTAATGTACCTCGCCGTTTTCAGCTAATGGTTGAAGGTGACGAAGAAGCATTTAATCGGGCTAACGAAGTGTTGAGTAATTCCACTACTAGCTAATGGCTAAAGGTGATTTAATTAATCATTTCAAACCCTCAAGGAACGTCTCAGACGTTCCTTTTTTATTGCACATCTGACGCCTTCCAGTAGTCAAAAATTCAGCCCAGAATTTTCGGGATTTGTGTGTGAGGGCTTTCAGTTTTGGGAGTGGGCTCGACAACCGGGCTTGACCTGGTAAGGTGCTGGCCCGAAGGCTGCCAGGGGGCTGACCGGCGCGCGTTACAGCAACCGCCCCTGGATGAGGCAACGTGATCAAAACCTGGGGAACGATGAGGCGCGATCGCGGCCTATCCGCAAACTCTGTCCGCCGTCCAACAGAGGGGGCAATTAGATGCGTTAAGAACGGTAAACTAGGGGTCTGAAAAGGGAGGTCGGAAACCCATGGGCGACGCCGTTCAACAGCAGATACAGCAATTGCGCGAGCAGCTGCAAAAGGCTAGCTATGCCTACTACGTGCTCGATCAGCCCATTATGGAAGATGCGGTCTACGATCGCCTCTATCGCCAACTGCAAGAGCTTGAAGCCCAGCATCCCGCATGGGTGACCCCCGACAGTCCCACCCAGCGCGTGGGTGAGCGTCCCGCCAGTCAGTTCCACTCGGTGCGCCACAACATTCCTCTCTATAGTTTGGAAAATGCGTTTGGCCTTGAGGAGTATCGCGCCTGGCAAGAAAAATGGCAGCGGTTGGTCCCGAATGTGGGCGAAGCAGCGGCAGTGGCGGAATTGAAAATTGATGGTTCCGCGATCGCCCTCACCTACGAAAACGGCATTTTGACCCAGGGGCTCACCCGTGGGGATGGGGTGACGGGAGAAGAAATTACCCAAAACCTCAAAACCATTCGCTCGATTCCCCTGCGGTTGCGGGTTGATTCGCCGCCGTCGCGGGTAGAAGTGCGGGGCGAGGCGTTTTTGCCGTTGCACGAGTTTGAGCGCCTTAATCAACAGCGAGAAGCGAACGGGGAAGCCCTGTTTGCCAATCCCCGCAACGCGGCAGCGGGCACCCTGCGACAACTGGATTCGCGCATTGTGGCCGATCGCCGCCTCGATTTTTTTGCCTATACCCTGATCATTCCCGACGATGCTGAGCCGGGTGAGTTGACGCCGCCCACGACTCAATGGGCATCGCTGGAAACCCTGCAAGCTCTGGGGTTTAAGGTCAATCCCAATCGGGTGCTGGGTCAGACTGCCGATGAGGTTGCCGCTTTTTACGATCGCTGGTCTACCGAACGTCACACCTTGCCCTATCTCACCGACGGGGCCGTGGTGAAGCTCAACGACTTTGCCCTCCAGCGGCGACTGGGCTTCACGCAAAAGTTTCCCCGCTGGGCGATCGCCCTCAAATATCCTGCGGAGGAAGTGCCGACACTGGTCCGGGCGGTGTCGGTGCAGGTCGGGCGCACGGGAGCCGTCACCCCCGTCGCTGAACTCGACCCCGTGCAGCTAGCGGGCACCACCGTGGCTCGGGCGACCCTGCACAATAGCGATCGCATTCAGGAACTGGACCTGCACATCGGCGACACCGTGGTCGTTCGCAAAGCCGGAGAAATCATTCCCGAGGTGGTGCGGGTGCTGCCAGAACTGCGCCCCGCCGAGGCCCAAAAGTTCCACCTGCCCACCCACTGCCCCGAGTGTGGCGAGGCCCTAGTGAAGCCCGAAGACGAGGCGGTGACTCGCTGCATCAACACCTCATGTCCGGCGATCGTGCGGGGAGCCCTCATCCACTGGGCGCGGCGCGATGCGCTAGACATCAACGGTATCGGCGTTAAATGGGTGGAGCAGTGGGTCGATCAGGGCTTGGTCAAGTCCGTTGCCGATCTCTACGACCTCACCGTAGAACAGCTCATGGCGTTGGATCGCATGGGCGAAAAACTCGCGACCAAGATTGTGGCAGCAATTCAAGCCTCTAAACAACAACCCTGGTCCCGCGTGCTCTATGGTTTGGGCATTCGTCATGTCGGCACGGTGAACGCGCAACTCCTCGCCCAAGCTTTTCCCTCTGTCGATGCCCTCAAAGCGACCAAAATCGAGAACATTGAGGCTATCCACGGCATCGGTCCCGAAATCGCTCAATCGGTCTACGAGTGGCTTCGCAATCCGGCGAACTGGCACCTGGTTGAGCAACTGCGAACCGCTGGCGTCCAGCTCGAAAGTGCTGAAGTGGAGACGCCACCTGCGCCTGAAGACCGCCCACTAACCGGCAAAACCTTCGTGCTCACCGGCACTCTCCCTTCCCTCAGCCGCAATGAAGCGAAAGCCTTGATCGAAAAAGCGGGTGGCAAAGTCACCGGCAGCGTTAGTGCTAAAACCGACTACCTCGTCGCTGGCGAAGATGCCGGTTCTAAACTCGCCAAAGCCGAAAAGCTGGGCATTCCTCAGCTATCGGAGTCAGATTTGCTGGCCTTGCTGGGAGAACCTGCTTAGGAATGGAAATTCCATCAGTTGGGATAGCCGTCTCGGCTGTCCCTTGTCCGGTCCGGTCTATTCTTCGTGGAAATTGGAGGTTAAATGATCCTCATCCCTGAAGGGCGTGGAGTGATGTCGACCATAGTGTTGCTCAATTTTTTGCGGGGCACAGTATCTTGTCTGCCCATGGACAGCCGAGATAGCTGTCCAAACCGATTGAATTGCTAGTCCTTAAGATTGCAGGCTTTCCAGCTTGTTCGATATCCACCGGAGCACCCCGATCGCGATCGCCCCTGCCATCAAAATGCCGATCGCCGGTTGAAAGACTGGAGTCCACAGGCTGTACCAGGTATCCAGCCCCAAATTGACGTTCATGCCGCGTCCGACCACGGCGGTCGCAAACCAACCAAAGCTCGCCAGCACAAAAAACAAGTTGCCCACGAGTAGCCAGTTCAGGCCGTTCAGCACTCGGTTCCACATGGTTGATCGATGGCTCCTAAGATCGCTTAACAACTGTTTTGAGTCTAGATTGCGAATTGTATCTCAAATGAGGGAGTGATCGCGGCGATCGCCCCTATTTTGCCGCGATCGCGCCCCTTTTTAACCGCAAAAACTCCGGTAATAGAGGACTTTGCCCCAAACAATTGACCGTCCCAACGGTAAGTAAGGGGTAGTCCTTAAGAGATCAGGATATCCAGCAACTAGGAGATGCGATCGCCATCTTCAAGCTGGTA
>Ga0208477_100262_pt1 | contig 25991 bp, 28 predicted proteins | sample HotLakmasection1_FD_184724 | JGI IMG/M metagenome (GOLD analysis project Ga0208477, IMG submission 184724) | Hypersaline microbial mat communities from Hot Lake, Washington, USA - Section #1 (SPAdes) | ecosystem: Environmental > Aquatic > Non-marine Saline and Alkaline > Hypersaline > Microbial...
AAGCGTTGAGCATGAATGAGGATAGGATTTTCTAGCATTGACTGCGCCCTAAATCTGATTCAAATAGTGTAAAGGGGACTTGTGTATACACGGTAGCCCTTGAGGAGAGGGATTTAGGGTGAGGGCAAACCTGCAACTCCTTAAAGGGGTTTGATTTACTAAAGAACCACCAACAGTTGTTTCTTCCTTCTGAGATCAGCCTTGCATCCCGGAAGAATCTACATCCCGGCTCAAGCGGCGATAGGCTTCTGCCACCGCATCAACCCCGCCCACATTGCCCGGAAACAGCACCACAGGCAAATCCGGGAACTGGGGATGATCCGCAGGGGTTCGCACCATCGACACCCCAGGGAGAATTTGCCCCAGCAACCGTGCCGTCCGCAGCGCCAAACCATCGCTCAGCACATCATTGGAGGTAATGCCCCCCTTGCTGATCAGAAAGCCAATGTCATCCGGCAACCCGCGCACAATATCCATCAGCAAGCGAGAAACCGCTACCCCAAACTCCAGGCGGATCGCCACATTAGGAAAGGTAATTTCTTCGCGACTGGTGAAGATGACGGGAGTTTGCCCCTGTTGGTGGGCGGCATGAATTTGTTCAAGCAGTGTCTGAAGTAAGGCGTCGCGCGCTGTGGGGGACTCATCCAGCAGATGGGACACATCTACTTCCACCGCTGCAACCCCTGGCTCCTTGAGCAGGTAGGAAAGCTGCTCAGTTGTCTTCTTCACATGGGAACCGACCAGCACAACGCCTGGCTGATGGTTGCGAATGTACTGCCCCATTGATTCAGCCACCACAGGCTGGTCAGGTAAGTTTGCCAGAGCGGTAAGCAGACTGGCAGCACTACGGAAGAGGAAGCGCTTGCCTTTGGAGGCGGCAGCACGAATATCGGCGGCGAAGCGATCCAGGTCTGCCTGGTTTTCTGCATCGACCACGCCACACTGGTTGTTGTGAAGATGCAACAATCGGTCTTCTACCCCCTGTTGCACATCCGCCAGCAAGAACCGCTCAACCGTCGCTGCCGGAATTCGCCCTTTTGTTTTTTCCTCAACATAATCCGGTAAGTAGCTGGTGCTATAGCCAAAAACGGAGTCGCGAGCAAATTCTGTTTGGTGAACGGGTACAGGCTCACCGTCTACCAGCAAGTAATGGATGCTATCGCGGGTGAAGCGTCCCCCTTCAAAAAAGGCTGGGGTCAGGAAGTGGGCATCGAAAGGACCCAGTTCTTCGGCGATCGCATCGGTCTCAATCGGATAGTGCCCCCGCAGGGTCGAGTCGGAACGGCTGACGACCAGAAAATCTTCGACCGAGGACTGGGCGATCGCCTCCTTTAAATTACGGCACACTACACGGGTTACGGAGTTGGCTTGTTCTGGCGTCAGGGCACGGGTGTTGGTGAGAACGAAGAAGATGGGCGAATCATCCGCCAGACCTTCCTTCAAGGTTTCCACATCCCAGCGCATCAACAGCAAGCAACCGTGAACTGTTTGGGATCCGGTTGGATCATCATCCAGCACAATAATTTTGGGATCGCTCATGGGAATTTTCTTTTTGTGCAGCACTCTTGTTCTGATTATGGAGGCTGACGGGTACAGGCGCAGCGCTTTTTCGAGAATGTGTCGGGGGAATTATGAATCTATCTGGGCGGCTGATGCGGGATGGGCGATCGCCCGATCCCCTCCCTGGTTAGATCCCCCACCATCTCCCCTCCAATCGTTGCTATCCCCCAAGAAATGCTGTCATTCCTCGGAAGATGGGTTAACCTTCTGTAAGAAGACAGACCTGATTCTGGGGTCACAATGCTGGGGTTACATTGTGCCCATGAAGGGGAATTTCAACGGAAGAGTCACTGTTGCGTCACCTCAACGCCTGCATTGGATTTGCCCACAGATTTTCCTCCTCCGTGAGTGCCTGCTGTTGATAGGACGCCAGGAAAAGCTAACGGGTGAACGTTACCCGCTTGCAATGACTGCCCACCATATTTCTTCTCCGAACTTTATTCTACGAACTGCTACTTGCTAGGGCTGCACGCTGATGGGTGAACCGACCAACCAACCCAACGATGCTACACAAGCCGATCGCCAGGCTGTGAATCAGATTTTGCAGAACGTGACGCAAGACTTGCGATCGCTCCAGCAAAATGTGGTGTCGCACCTCAGCCAGGATGTGCAGCGGCTCCAGGCAGAGCGATCGCGCCTGCTCAATGACATCGAGCGACTCCAGGCGCAACATGAGATGCTCCAGTCGGAGCACGAAGTTTTATTAAACCAGCGCCAACTCGCCCAACAAAAAACCTGGGCAAAGCAACTGGCGAAGGCACTTGCCGAGCAACTTTATCATCTGCTAGCCGATCGCATCAGCCGTACAGATATGAATCCGTCGTCGCTGCCAGCGGCTCGCGGTGGGTCGGGTAACAACTCAGCCACGCAGCAGATGCTGATGTTGGACGAAACCCTGAACCATGCCCTGAGTGCTTTGCAGCAAGATCTCAGCAGCTATCACAGTTCTCTCACGCAGCAGCTAGACCGCATGCAAAGCCTGGAAAAGCAGGGCGAGGTCTTGCTAGAAGCGCTAGTATCCCGGCTGAGCGATCGCCTGCAAGCCGAACTCGCACAGGCATCTCCCCCACCCTTTCCCACAACCTATCCGGCAATTCCGCCCGCGCCCTATGGCAACGGTGTGGCGAATTCCCCAAGTCTTCCGGCGGCTTCCATGACCGCTACTGGGGGGCGATCGCCCTCTCCCCCGCCCCTGCCGACGGTTAGCCATGGGACTAATGGGCGATCGCAACCACATCCTGCGCCCACCAACAATTTTCAGGGAAAATCCCCATCACTCCCTTCTCCACCGCCCCCCCCCGCCACTCCTTCCCCTTCGCCACCCAGCAAACCCCGCCCAACCATTAGCACCAACCGCAGCAGTCAGTTGGCACAACAGGGACTGGCATTCATTTTGCTATCTACCCTGGCGCTGTCTTTGCATAACGTGGTCGTGCGCATCATTGGCGGACCAACCAGTATTTTTGGCATTTTTGATTTGCCCGGTTCTATCACCCTCGACAGCCTGAATGATTCGTTCCTCATCCTCTGGCTGCGGATGCTGGTGGTGGTACCCGTCATGATGGGCATTTCTACGTTCATATATCGCAATGTTTGGCGGGATGTAAAAGCCTTTTCTATGGCGCGAGACTCTCGCCAGATGCGGAATGTCATCGGCAGTGGCACGTTCCTGTTCCTGTCGCAGGTGTTGATCTATATCGCGATCGCCACCATTGGTCCTGGTGTTGCCGTCACCATCCTGTTCATGTATCCCCTGATTACGGTGCCGCTAGCATGGTTTCTGTTTGGCGATCGCCCCACCAGTGTCCGCTGGGCAGTCATGGCGGCGATCCTGCTGGGGGTCATTCTCACCGCCCTCCCCCGACTCACAGCGACCAACCTTTCAGGGGCAGGCATTCTGACGGCTGCCTTCTCCGGCATCTTTTTTGCGCTCTATCTGATTTCCATGCAAATCAGCTTCCGCAAAATGCACCCCGTCCCCGTGAGTCTGGTACAGTTCATCACCATCTTCGTTCTCACCAGCATCATGCTGGTCTTCTTCTTCCCCGTCGAAGAACCCCCCATGAATCTGTCTGGACTACTCATCGGGGGCTTGGTGCTGGGCACACTCACCCTCATTGGCTATTTGTTAAATAATCTTGGGGTGCAGCGGATGGGGGCAGCCCGAGCTTCTATCATCGCCGCCAGCGGTCCCGTACTAACCGCATTGCTCGCCTTCCTGATTACCGGGGATGCCCTCCAGGTCGTGCAGTGGGGCGGTATTGTGCTGGTTACCGTCGGCATCCTGGGGCTGAGCCTGGAGCGCATGGTCATGCAGAAACGCGCCGCCAAAGCAAAGTAGCGGAAGATTTACCAGGGCATTTTTTGCAGCGTCAGCTGGCGCTGCAAAAAATGCCTGGTTTTGTTTTTTGAGGACTTGATACTATTACTTGCTTTGCAGAATCGTCTTGGAGACCATGCGGGTTTTCTTGCGATCGCCCTCCGACAAATCTTTCCCTGCCTGGAGTTGGGTCGCGCTTTCCTGCAAAACCGTTGCACCGCTCTGGTCGCCCATCTGGAGGGCGGTCTTAGCAGCCGTTTGAAGCATGGTAGCGGCTCCCGCGCGATCGCCCTGTTGCAGCTTCGTTTCGGCGATTTGTGTTTGGCGGTATTTTGCCAGCGCCAGCACGTGATTTTGTACCTTGGCATCCTGCAAGGGTTGGTACTGGGCGATCGCCGTTGCCGACACGGTGACGGCATCGGACAGCAAGCCTTCCTTGTTTTGGGAGGGGTCGTCGTAGCGCACTTGCACCGTTGCCAGGGGATGGGTACCTTCCGGGAACTGCCCCGCATACAGGTTCACCAGCACGATGCGAGGGGTATCCACCATCAAGTCACCCAAGCGCACGGAAACCTGATCCCCATCAATGGAGGGTGTCAGTTCGACGGTTTCGGGAACCACCTGGGCGATCGGCTTCATTTCAGCTAACCGCACATTGGGCATCAGTTGCACATTCAGGCGGGCATTGATTAGCGCGACGGACTGCATCCGCTCGAACAGGCGTTTGAACTCGGTCATCGCGTCTTCAGGCTTTTGGATGTAAGCCAGAGTGCCGCCTGCAGCATCGGCAATCTTCTCCAGCACATCCTGATTCCAGTGATCCCCAAAACCCAGGGTGCTCAGGGTGAGGTTGTAGTTCGCCGCCAGTTCTGCCAGTTTGAGGCAGCGATCGTTGTCCCCATGTTCGTTTTCGCCATCCGTCAGCAGCAATGCCTGGGAAATCGTGTCTTGCTTCGCCTTCGCCAGTTCTTCGATCCCCAGGCGCATTCCTTCGTCGATCGCCGTTCCCCCACTGGGAGCCAGCTTGTTGATCTGGAGCTTCAGGCTGGAGGGATGCTCCACAATCTGATTGGACACCAGCACCTTGGCTTTGTGGTCGAACACAACGACGGAAATGCGATCGCCGGGAGACAGGCTTTCTAAAATCTTGTAGGTGGCTTGCTTCACCGTTTCCAGTGGTCGCCCCGCCATCGAACCGCTGTGATCCAGAATCAGGCAAAGATTGAGCGGTGCCGAACGGGAAGTGGCATCGGCGATCGCCGATAGTGAAACCGCCAATTGACGTTGGCTACTGGACTGAGACACATCCAGATTCATATCACTCAACGCCGCTTGCAACCCTACTCTCATTGCCGTACTCCTACGCCATCCCAGCGTCACGCGACTAACGCTACTATGGTAGAAGGAAATTATCAATTTCAGGCAACTGCAACGCTAACTGCAACATTGCATCATGGATTCACCGATTAAAGCTGTCCAGGCTCCCTACTATGGGGATGCCGCCTTCCGCACACCACCTCCAGATTTGCCGTCGCTTTTGCTGAAAGAGCGCATCGTCTATCTGGGGTTGCCGCTATTTTCCTCTGACGACATCAAGCGCCAGGTTGGGTTTGATGTGACCGAGCTGATCATCGCACAGTTGCTGTACTTGCAGTTCGATGATCCTGAAAAGCCTATCTTCTTCTACATCAACTCCACGGGCACCTCCTGGTATGACGGGGATGCGATCGGCTACGAAACCGAAGCCTTCGCCATCTGCGACACCCTGAGCTATATCAAGCCCCCCGTCCACACCATTTGCGTCGGGCAGGCAATGGGCACCGCTGCCATCATCCTGTCTGCTGGTACGAAGGGCTATCGCGCCAGCCTGCCCCACTCCTCCATTGTGCTCAGCCAACCGCGCACGGGAGCACGGGGGCAAGCCACCGACATTCAGATTCGGGCAAAGGAAGTGATTGCCAACAAGACGGCGATGCTCGAAATCCTGGCTAAGAACACCGGGCAAACGATGGACAAGATCATCAAAGACACCGATCGCATGTTTTACATGTCGCCCGCAGAAGCCAAGGAATACGGGGTCATTGATCGCGTTCTGGAAAGCACGAAAGACCTACCTATGCCCATACCTGCCGGGGCGTGATCGCCCGATCTCAGGTAGAGTGCAATGCAGCTCTTGGGGCGATCGCCCCTCCCTTTCCCCTATTTGACGTTTATTCCATTTACTCAACCATAAGGAAACGACCATGCCCATTGGAGTTCCCAGTGTCCCCTATCGCCTCCCTGGCAGCACCTACGAGCGCTGGATCGACATCTACACGCGCTTGAGCCAGGAACGTATCATCTTCCTCGGTCAAGAAGTGACGGACTCGCTGGCAAATTCCATCATTGCCACGATGCTGTACCTCGACTCCGAGGACCAAAACAAGCCTATTTACCTTTACATCAACTCCCCTGGTGGCTCCGTCACCGCAGGCATGGCAATTTACGACACCATGCAGCACATCAAGTCGGATGTGGTCACCATCTGCGTCGGCTTAGCCGCGTCGATGGGAGCCTTCCTGCTGACCGCGGGCACCAAGGGTAAGCGCATGGCACTGCCCCACTCCCGGATCATGATCCACCAGCCCCTCGGCGGCACCGGACGGCGGCAAGCAACCGACATCGAAATCGAAGCGCGGCAAATCCTGCGGGTACGAACCGAGCTGAATGAGCTGATGGCGAAGCACACCGGGCAAACCGTCGAGCAGATCGAGAAAGACACCGATCGCGACTACTTCATGTCTGCCGAAGAAGCCAAAAACTACGGGTTGATTGATCGGGTGATCGAAGAATCCTAGTCGGTTATTTCTTCTACAAAATGGGATAATTGCGTTCTGTTTTGTAATTTCTTGGGCGATCGCTTTAATTTTTTAAGTATCTGATGGCAGAATTCCATTAATTCTGCCTTTTTTGTTGAATGAAGATTGCCGACTGCTACCGCCTGCTTGGATTAGACGAAGGAGCCAGCTACGACGACATCAAGGTCGCCTATCGTCGTATGGCACGGCGCTACCACCCCGATGTAAATCCGGGGTCAAAGCGTGCTGAAGAACTATTTATCCAACTCACCGAGGCGTACCATCGGCTTGTCGATGCCGTGCAACCGTCGGTGATCAACGCCCGGCGGTCGTCCGCGCCTCCCCCCCCCGCCCCTTCCCAAAATGGGCACAAGGCGGCTTCCCAGAACGGGCATTCAGCCGGACAAACGGCATCGCGATCGCCCATCCGCAAGCGCCCCACCGTGCGCCGCGACCCCAACGCCTCCCAAACCGACCACCAGCTTAAGCAACAGTCCTACGACCAGTTACACCAACTGTTGCGAGAACATCGCTACCCACGGGCGATCGCCCTCGTCGAAGGCTTAGCCCAGCGCCTCCCCGAAGACTCCGAGATCCGGCAATGGCAGGCGATCGCCTACCAACGCTGGGGCCGCTACCTGATCGACGAAAGGCAGTACCACAAAGCCCGCATCTATCTGCAAAAAGCCCTCCGCACCGATCCCCGCAACCGCGCCCTCTGGTACGAAGTCGAGCGCGACATGCGCCGCATTGATGGCGTAGAAATTTTGTAAAAAGGAAAGCGGGTGCGGCTTCGCCGCACCCGCTTTCCTTTTTAGTCGCTGGAACGCTTTAAGCGCGATCGCGCATCTCCCAGGCTTTCATCTTCCCCGGATTCAGCAACCCATAGGGGTCCATCGCTTCCTTGAACGCAAGCTGCACCGGGTCAACCGTCTTCCGCCCCCCATCTTCCAGGATGTAGGTGTGGGGATTCGCGATAAACGCCCCATTATCTTCGTGGTACTTAATGATTTCCTGCAACCGCTCCGGCGTACTGTAGCGCACCAACTGCAACGCCGCTGGCAGCACACATCCCGCCACCCGAATAAACTCAAGGTGCATCATCAGCTCATCCCCAAAGTGGTGATACATATGCTCCACCAGCTTCAGTTCAGGATCGTGGGGAAACAGCGTTTGTAGATAGGTGAGGTTGGGTTCCACGCTGCGGGCATGAAGGGTCGTGTGGTTCCAGGTATATTCCAGCAACATTGTGCCCTTCTTCGCTTCCTGCGCCGACTTCTCGTAGCAGATGGAACCCTGCCACTCCTTCACCATCTCCTTAAACGGCTCCAGGGATTGCTCCGCAATCATCACCAGCGCCACATGGGAATTCGCCGGAATCGCACTGCGAAGTGCCGCAAAATAGCCAGGAATCGGGTCCGCGCAAATATTCACCAGCTTTTTCATGATGCCGTCGGCATCCCCCAGGGCTTGCCCAAACTTCGCCACCGTCATGAAGTCGTCAAACGCCACAATCAGCTCCGCCCAGGGATAGGCAGGGGCAAGGGGAATTTCCAGTTCGGTGATAATGCCATTCGTGCCATAGGCATGGTTCACCTTCTGCACATCGTCCCCCCGCAGTTCGATCACGCGCGGTTCGTCCTCCATCGTCACCACCCGCACGGCGAGGAGATTGCCGCGATCGCGCAACTGCCCATAGGTAATGGAGCCAATGCCACCACTCCCGCCACCGATAAAGCCGCCGATGGTCGCCGTGCGGTAAGTCGAAGGAGCCATCCGAATTTCCCAGCCTGTCTCCCGCGCCTGCTTATCCAGCGCCGACAACTTTACCCCCGGCTCCACGCAGGCGATTCCCGGCTTAATCCACTTCACCGCCTGCATTTTGGTGAGGTCGAGAATCACCCCACCTTCCAGAGGAATACACTGTCCATAATTACCCGTACCTGCGCCCCGCACCGTCAGAGGAATGCGCTGCTGCACACAAGCTCTGGCAACCTGCAACACCTCTGCCTCGCTGGTTGGTCGCACCACCAAATCGCCGACCTTATCGCTCAGTTGCTCCACCAGCAGCGGACTATAGGTGTAGTAGTCCTTGGAAAGCTTGGCAACCTGGGTAGCATCGCGAATGATTTCAATGCCAGCGATCGCCTCAGCAAAGCGTTCCCAATCAATCGAGCGTGTTGTCGTAGCGGTCATAAATGGGTTTCAGCAAAATCTACCATCCTTAACCTAACCTGTTTATCAAGGTGAGAATGGAGTTTTGATTACAACTTATTTTCCCGTTTGCCCCTTGGGATCACGACGAAATGAAACCCGGAATTTTTGATGAGAAGCGCGGCAATGCCGCGCTTCTCATCAAAAATTCCGGGTTTCATTTCGTACGTGATCCTTACATCGTGTCAGGTGAAAGGCTGATGATCATCAGCGCTCAGCTCTTAGACATTCGCCAGCACGAGCGATCGCCAGCCCTTACCCTCGTAATCCTTTTGGAACGTCTCGCGGAACAAGTCCGTGTGAAAGATTTCAGTCAAAATTTCCAGCGAATCAACCAGGCGTGGACCCGGACGATTGAAGTATTGATTGCCATCTGCAACATAAACTTTGCCCGTTTTCACCGCCTTAAGAAATGACCAGGTGGGATGTTGCGTCAGGGTTTGGGCTTCGTGAATCGTCCGTTTCAAGTCAAACCCGCAAGGCATAATCACCAGCACATCGGGATCAGCCGCCTGGAGATCTTTCCAGTCGAGCCAGGGCGAATGCTCCCCTGCGGTGCCAAAGCAGGATACGCCGCCCGCCAGTTCCACCAGTTCTGGCACCCAGTTCCCCGCCGCCATCAGCGGGTCAACCCATTCGATGCAGCCAACCGTGGGATGGGCGATCGCCAACTTCGCCACATTCTGGCAAGCCTGCACCCGCTGGTGAATCTGCTCCATCGGCGCTGGCACACCCAAAACCTCCGCTACCCGCTCAATGTCCGCCCACACATCCGCCAAATTTTGCGGTTGCAGCGAAATAATTTGTGGATGGCAGTCGGTTAGCTCTGCAACAGCCTGCTCTACTTCCTCCAGGCTGACTGCACAGACCTCACACTGAGATTGGGTCAAAATATGGGTCGGTTGAAGCTTCCGCAACACATCTGTCCGAATCCGGTAGACACTAAGCGCGGACTGCAAAATCTCTGTGACCCGCCCATGAATCTCTCCGCTACTCCCCTGCGGATCCAGTTTGGGTTCTGTGCAAACAGGTAGACGCTGCACTTCCAAAGGGAAGTCGCATTCATGGGAACGTCCTACCAATTCATTGCTTAAGCCCAAAAAATCCACAATTTCCGTTGCACTTGGGAGCAAGGAAACGATTCGTCGCTGTTCCATAACCTTAACCAGATGGCTGCTTTCCCATTCTGACAAATCCACCCCTTTTCCAAAGCGGGATTTAATGAGCCTTCAGACATAAATCTGTTGCTGCATTCCGGTAGCGCCGGAATCAACGCCGAAGGATCAAAACAAATCAGCTAATCGCACGCCTCCCCGCAGTCTTGCGGATTCCCCAGAATGGTCAGGGCTAACTTCCTGAGATTTACCGGAGCCAAGCCAACGCATCTACCCATAGGATGGCATTAGACAATCTGGTAACGTACAATACGAGATAGAGTTTTTTGGCATTTTCATACTCCTCTTCAATGGCTTGTAGATCTCCTGGAGTGCAGCCACAAGCCTGGCTTTCATTCGCTTTCGATCGCTTTCGATGGTAACTATGACCGCGACGACTCTGACCAGTTGGCAACATCACTTCGTTGAAACCAATCGCATTCGCCTGCATTGCGTGACCCAGGGGGAGGGAGATCTCGTTGTTCTCCTGCATGGCTTCCCCGAATTCTGGTATTCCTGGCGCTTCCAAATTCCGGCGCTTGCCCGTCACTTTAAAGTCGTGGTTCCCGACCTACGGGGTTTCAACGATTCCGATAAGCCACTGTCGGGCTATGACCTCGATACGCTCGGAGCGGATATACAAGGTTTGATTGAAGCGCTGGGGTACAAAAAAGCCCATATTGTCGGTCATGATTGGGGTGGGGCGATCGCCTGGCACTTTGCCCACCATTTTCCCCAGTACCTCGATCGTCTGGCAATTCTAAATGCACCCCATCCCCAGGATTTTGCCCAGGCTTTGGCGGGTAGCCTCGATCAACTGCGCCGGAGCTGGTACGTTCTGGCATCACAGATTCCCGCCCTTCCCGAATGGCTGATCCAGCAAAACCTGGGCAACATCATCCGCAACACCTTCCAGGGAAATGCCGTTCGCAAAGGTGCATTTACCACCCGCGATACAGAAATCTATCAAGCTGCCCTCGAAAAGCCGGGGGTGCTCAAAGCGGTAATTCACTACTACCGCACCATGCTGTTGCCCCAAATTTCCTGGAAGCCGTGGGAGCGATCGGCAAACCCAATTCAATCTCCGACCCTGGTGCTCTGGGGTGAAGATGACCATCTGCTGACACCGCAACTCATGGAAGGCATTCAAACCCAAATCCATGCGCCCTACGAAATTCGCATGATTCCCGAATGCGGGCATTGGGTTCAGCAAGAAACTCCACAGACTGTCAACCGAGAATTACTGGGATTTTTGCGATCGTCCGACATCACCTCGGCATCACTACGCGACAAGCTCTAAAACCAGCGCCAATCGCCTGAATACCTCTGCCAACAGGGTACTGAGCCTTTACGTAGGGCGGGGGTTCTCGGATGGCTGCAAAAAACTGGCAACGTCATTTCAATAAAAATCTTAAGTTTTTATGTAATTCTGCGGAGAATGAGGGACTTCCAGCAGTTACTCATCCTTTGGGGAGTTTTCAGCCCGTAATCATGCGGTTTTCCTCGGCTGTTTCCAGCGTCTAGGCTGTAAAGACTAAGGGAAAGCAAACGGAAAATGCAAGTCTTGCAGGTTCCGAGGTGCATTTCCCAAGGCAATGATGAAAGATGTGTTTTTCTATTGCGCTCGTAAAGGCTTTTCGGCATTGGCTTCTCGCCATTTTGGAACGAGACACCAGGAATTCAGCCTGTAGCAGCACAGAGCGTGCCAGGTGTGCCAATCTTCGGGTTGCTCATTAACACCATGCTGCCCCAGTCCTAACAACGAATAGCCGTGTCAGTGGCGATCGCAGGTTTCTCCCGTCTCCCTATCCGCTTTTGTTTCCCTACCCGTTTCCATGCCTTCGTTATGTTGAACCCTAGCGCTATCCTTGCCCTCTCCGCTGAGCGGCTAAACGTAACCGATAATCCTGAGCTACAGCAGCGTTTGTCGTTGTATCAGGTATTTCTTCGGCTATATGAACAAAACCGTGGTCTGTTAGAAGAAATCTTGAGTCTAGAGAATGGGAGTAGCAAGGCGCTAGCCAGCGTTACCTTACCCTACATTCAAGGCTTAGTTCTGCGTCAGCAAGTTTATCTCGTTACAAATATTTTGGGCAATGGTAGCCAGTGTTTAACTCAGTCCCAAAATTTGTGGTTAATCGGGCGCGACTCTCAACGAGTCAACCTACCAATTTTGGATAAACGCCTCTCCCGTCGCCATGCCGCTATTCGTTATGCCAATCGTCAGTTTTATCTGGTCGATTTGGGCAGCAGTAATGGCTCCTATATCAATGGAGAGCCTGTTCGCCGCTGTACGCCGTTGAAAGATGGCGATCGCATTCGCCTGGGGAGTTTGTCCTTTGCCTTCTTCGTATGCGACTTCATGCAATCGCCGCCAAAACTGTCTGCCGAAATTCCTCGCCCTCAGGAAATCGCCCAGGCACCTCCACTAAATAACGAGGAAGGCGAAATTACAACAAATCTGATGCCACCTCCTAACAGCGGTAAGGATGATGTCCGTTGGCCCGATGAAGATACCTCAATGTTTTTGAGAAACAAGCCACAGTAGGATGTGCAACGGGCAACAGACTCGTCAAGACGTTACCTCCGAATGTTTTGTGTGCGCTCATCAGCGGCGCACACAAAACATTTGGGGGTTCTCTGGCTCTTCAAGCGGATTTGGACAATACTTTCTTTTACCCTCTTGCCCCTGTCTTCCATTGCTAAATGCAACCACCAATGGAACATCAATCCGCACACCTGCTAAAATAGCGAGGTTGTTACGACAGTCGAGAAATCTTTGAGTCAATCGGTCGATCTACCTCGCGTTGATGATTTTTTGCAGGAACTGGCAGCGATTCAGCAGACTGGTTCGAAGCGCATTGCGCTGCTAGGTTCGCGCCATGTTCCCATCACCCATCAAGTGCTTATCGAGGAAATGAGCTACGCCCTGGTTTTGGGGCGCAACCGCCTCCTAACGTCTGGTGCTACAGGCACAAATGCCGCCGCCATTCGTGGGGCGATGCGGGCAGACCCTAATCTGCTGACGGTCATTTTGCCCCAAAGCCTTTCCCGCCAGCCACGCGAGTCTCGTGAGCAGTTGGAACAGGTCATGCACTTGGTGGAAAATCCTGAGAATGACCCTCTTTCGCTGGCAGAAGCCAGTGCGATTTGCAATCAGGAAATTGTGTCGCGGTGCCAGCAGCTCATCTGTTTTGCCTTCCACGACAGCAATACCCTGCTGAAAACCTGCAAGGATGCAGAAGACCAGCGCAAGATTGTAACGCTGTTCTACTTTGACTAAGTGCCCCACCCAAAATGCAGGTTTTGCCAGTCCAAAGCTTGTTGAATTTTTGGGTTAGGTTCTTATATAGACATTGACAAGCACTGGGACAAGCACTGGCTCTGAAAAGCATTTGGCTCTAAGGATAAACGTGGAGAATTTGACGGTTCATCGTGTTTTGATTGCCAGCATCATTGCGGCAGCGATATTGGTTTATGTGCCCTTTTTGTGGGTAGCGTATGGTCGCGTTCGGGTGGGCTGGCAGGCACTTGCAACCCCCCGGGCAATGGTTGACAAGCTGCCTGACTATGCTCAGCGCGCAACCTGGGCACACCAAAATGCCTTTGAATCCTTTGTGCTTTTTACGGCTGCCGCATTGATGGCTTATGTAACCGATGTAGAGGGGCGCTGGGTTGTAGGAGCAGCGATCGCCCACCTCCTGGCTCGGTCGTTATACCCTGTGTTTTACATTGCAAATATTCCAGTCGGGCGATCGCTCATGTTTGCAATTGGCTCTCTGGGGACTGCGATCCTGATGGGGGCGAGTTTCAAGCAGTTGTTCTAGGCAAACGACTGCTGAACCAAGACTGCTGAACCAAGACTGCTGAACCAAGACTGCAAAGCTGAACCCATCTACAGGGCTGATCAAAAGGATAAGTTTTTTGTTGGGAGCCGCGCAGAGCACGGCTCCCAACAAAAAATCCCTATACCAGGCAATGCCGCACCTACCTGCATAGCTGTCTCAGCATCCACCATCATGCAGAACCCTTTGGATTCTTTTGCCAGGTCATTTTACGGCTGGCACATAGGTATGATAAACAGGTCAAGATAAAACTGATGGAACACAGCCTGGCTACCACCAGGTGAATCTGCGTAATTTTGGTCGGAGAGTGCTTATGGCTTCCACCTATACTTTCGATATTGTGAGCGATTTTGATCGCCAGGAACTTGTAAACGCGCTGGAGCAGGCAAAGCGCGAGATTCAGGGACGCTATGACCTGAAAGATACACAAACGACGATGGATCTAGGCGAATCGGCAATTACCATCAACACCGCCAGTCAGTTTGCCTTGCAGGCGGTGCACACGGTTTTGCAGACAAAGGCGGCTAAGCGAAATCTATCACTTAAGATTTTTGACTTTGGAACCGTTGAGTCTGCTAGCGGGGGGCGCGTGCGCCAGGAAGTTACCCTGAAAAAAGGGATCAGTTCAGACATCGCAAAGCAGATCTCGAAAGCTATTCGTGACAACTTTAAGAAGGTACAAGCTTCGATTCAGGGAGACGCTTTGAGGGTATCTGCTAAATCGAAGGATGATTTGCAAGAGGTTATTCAGTTCTTGAGACAGGAAGAATGGCCCGTAGCGCTGCAATTCACCAATTATCGGTAAATTGTACAGATATCCGATGATTTGAATATCGTGATGCCGTTGATCTCGACGCCCTCGGTGCCTTCGGTGCGGAGGGCGATCGCAATCAATTCATAGAGCAGATACAGGTCGCAAAACTGTCCTTGCAATACAACAATGGCTCCCCGCTGGGTTAGCCTTATATCACCCAGATTCATTGAACCAAAGCGTTGCTCAAACCGATGGATGATGCGGTTGACCAAGCCAAAATAATCGTATTTACCATCGACTCCACAACGTTCTGGAGGCCAGGTGGCAAACAAATTTGTGGGTTTACTGGACTTCTTGGAAAAGTTGGATGGTATGGAGGAGGGCGATCGCTCAGTAGCTGAGCACAACTCGGGAAACTTCATGGTAATGGCGTTAGGGAAACAAGGGTCGTTTGCAAAGCCGTTTACAAGGCATTGCTAGCGTTCAGGCATATATGGATACATCTGACGCTATGACTCGAAACCAAGCAGAAACCATCAACACGGGAAAACACAGGGAAAGTAGAATCGCAAGCTGACGCAGAAAAATGTAGAGGGACTGACACTTCATCATATCTACGTAATTTTTCAGCAGCAATTTGTCTTAACTTCATAGAGCTTCCCGTATTTTCCGCAAAAAGGCAAACAAGTTATGTCATTTTTGCAACGCAATCTACCCCGTGAATGATCTTTGGTAGCTTAAAATGGCGAAAACTCGTCAAAATTACGGATTCAAATCAATGGACAGGAGTTGATCGAGTACCGCCACTTCTTTTTCGGAAAAAGTCGTTGCATTTGCCTGGATAGCGCGGGCGATCGCCCTTACTCGACGCTCCTGGTCGGCGGTGATGCTCTCTAAGGTATTGCCTAAACCCGGAGCATTCCACTGTTGCGTGTCGGGGTCAATGTAGGAGCGGGTGCGAGCCCAGGCGATCGCCTCAGCTCCCGCCAGCTTGAGGCGGTAGGCTTCCTGGAGGCGATCGAGATAGCCCCCTGACTCTAGCGCCGCTTCGGGAGCTTGATTTGCCAGGTCGATAGCATTCAGCCACTCTTCCAAAGTCAGCTCTAACCCCCGTTCCTCGGCGTCTCGCCAGAGCTGGGTTGCTTGCTGCTTGAGCCGCGCCAGTTGTCGCCGATCTGCCTCTTCAGGGGAGGATGCCCCGTGTTGGTAGGAAAAACTGCCAAGGTTCCAGGCTCCATTTCCCGGATCAACATGCCCGTGATATGCCGGGGTGATTTCCCCCGTTGGGGTGCGCGTTCCTTCGGCACTGCCTACGGCGATCGCCACTAAAGACTGCGCATCATCTGCAAACAAGAGCATAAGCCCAGCAGGCAAACCAGCGGTGCCTGGGGCAACTTGAGGCGTAGAACCAGGGTTGTTGGCTGTGGAGGACTCATTCCCCGCAATAAAGTTAGTGAAACGCTGGCGCATCTCACGCAGTTGGAAGCTTATGCCTCCGGCATCTCCAATATCTGGGGGAGTAAGGGTATCTGGGGGAGTAAGGGTATCTGGGGGAGCAAGGGTAGCCATGCGAACAGAGTCAGGCTGGGCTGGCGTGACTGGCGTGACTGGCGCAACCGGCGCAACTGGCGCAACTGGCGCAGCCGGAGTCGGGACAGGGGTTATGGGAGCAGGGGCAACAGCAACCGGAACAGGCGGAGGTGGGGGAAGTTCTGCTAATTCATGTCCGGTGCCAATGGGCGCTTCTGTGGCATCGGGTGGAATCGCCAATCGTGCGTTGGGCGAAACAGATGGCGGGGAGATGGGAGGTTGCCCAGCGGTAACGGCATCCATCGCATCTGTGGTGGATGGCGGGGCTTCGTCCAGGTCAAAGGATAGGGCGATCGTGGGTGCTGCCTGGGCGGAGGCGATCGCCCACAGCCACAGCACCCCTGCCGAAATCGCGATTGTTGTTGGTTTTACCCAGGGAGAAAGGGAACGAGACACAGTCATGGAGGAGTCAAAGCCGTTTCAATCAAACGGAGGGAAGGTTCGACCAGTGCCCAGGTGCCATCGGGCTGTTTGCGCAAGGTCGCGAAATGGAGGATGCGCCCTGAGCCAATGCGATCGCCCTGTACCACCTCCCCTAACCGGGGACGCGCAAGACCACAAAATCGCAGCAAATAAGCCGGAACCTTGGGACTGCTAAAAATCACACAGTCTTCAGCCTCCGCTGGCTCAACGTTGCCGTCAAAGGGTGCGTAAAGGGCATCGCCACGGAGCCGAATCGAGACATCCCCCAATCCCGCGACGATTGGGTATCCGGCAATGGAACCTCCGGGCTGAAGTTCCCAGCCTTGTTGGACATGTACCTGCCGGGGTTCGATGGATGGTGGGGATGATTGGCAACTGGCGAGAAGGAGGGCGATCGCCACCCCAGCCCAGCTCAGGAAACTGGGGGATGTGGCAGGACGCTGCCTACTTCTGAAATACGAAGGAGTACCCAGCATATTCCTCTCCTTCGTAGAGCAACACAAACCAGGTTTGCGGGTCAAAAGCGAGCGGATAGACTTCGCGCTCAGCTACAACGCCCTGACGAATCTCAACGGGGGCAAGGCGGCAGTAGGGGTCGCTGACAATGGCTTGCACAGTGGCTTTGGCATCCCGCTCTGGCACCGCCAACAGTTGGGACAACTCATCCCGCGACAAAACCGACTGGGGTTGAACAACCTCCTGACAGGCGTTGCTCACAGGGCGCGCCTCAAAGGAGGTGCGGAAATCTGCCAGCAGTCCCACGAGCGCTAGCAGCGACCCCCCTGCCAGGAAGTATTGGAAACTGGATGACTTACGAGGACTACGATGGCTCATTTGGCTGACCCTCCCCAACTAACACCAGGCAAGACAGCACAATCAACAACCAGGCAGCGCCAAAAATAATGCTCATAATCTTCCTCCAAGAACAAGTCCAAAAGCGGTGAGTAGCAAACGATAGCCCAGCACCAGGGTTAGGGGTGGTGCCCAAAGGGAAAGGGAGATGGCAAGGACAGTGGGCATTGACAGCACCAGCGCCACCGGAATCCATAAAGCCGGTTGGAGTGCCAGCAGCCAATCGGCTAGCATCCGCAACGCCGTTGCTCCGGCGACCCAGGCGATCGCCTCCATCACAATGGGCAGATCCCCTACCGGAAGCCGAACCCACTGATTGACCCACTGCCAACCATAGGGAAGGGGAGGGGAAGATTTTCGAGGGCGAATGGAACGCGGGCGAACGAGAGGCTGTCTACTGTCCATAAAACATATCTAATTTAGTACGCTTGTACTTAATGCAAGTGTACTATAAAATCTCACCAGCGCAAGAGAAACCAAGAGAAAAGATATGTAAATCTGCGGAGGCAGTAGACTGGGAAAATCCTTTGTCTGTGAATGATGGACCTGTGATCAATCAATCCGGTAAGCCGATGGGCGATCGCTCCCTGAGAGGCATATCCCTCACTCAACAACTCACTCCCTACCTGTTTCTGGCTCCCGCCCTGCTCATTCTGGGGCTGACGGTGTTTTATCCGGCGGTGCGCGCTTTCTTGCTAAGCTTCACCCGCTATGAGTTCGACATCACCCAGCCGCCCCTGTGGGTCGGACTCGAGAACTTCCAGCGGTTGCTGGGGGATGAGGTGTTTTGGGAAACCCTGGGGAACACGCTGCTATATCTGGTGTGCGTTGTCCCTTTGCTGGTTGTGTTGCCCCTATTTCTGGCGATTCTGGTCAATCGTGCGTTACCGGGAATTCACTGGTTTCGAGCCGCCTACTACACCCCCGTCATCATCTCGATGGTGGTTGCAGGCATCGCCTGGAACTGGCTCTACACCGAAAATGGCTTATTCAACCAGTTTTTGAGCTGGTTTGCAACGGGAATGCTGAATTGGCTGCCGGATGCTGGCATTTTTGCGCCGCTGACCAACGGTTTACTGTTTCTGCAAGAAGGCATTCCCTGGCTTACCAGTTCTGACCTGGCACTGTTTAGCGTGATGGCTGTAACGGTGTGGAAAGGGCTGGGGTACTACATGGTGATTTATCTGGCGGGGTTGCAATCGATTCCAAATGATCTGTACGAAGCGGCGGCGATTGATGGATCGGATGGTTGGCAGAAGCATTGGGACATTACCGTGCCGCTGATGCGTCCCTACTTGCTGCTGGTCGGGGTGATTTCGGCGATCGCCGCTACCAAGGTCTTTGAAGAAGTCTTCATCATGACCCAGGGTGGTCCCCGCAATAGCTCCAAAACCATCGTCTACTACGTCTACGAAGAAGCCTTCGAGAACCTGGAAATTAGCTACGCCTGTACGGTCGGACTGGCACTGTTCCTCATCATCCTTGCCCTTTCTGTCCTGCGATTGAGCCTCGGTGGCGAATCCAAGCCACTCATGTAAAACGCTTGTAGCACAGGCATCCTGCCTGTCTGAAAGGGCTTTTTTATCTAAGAATCACGTACGAAATAAAACCCGGAATTTTTGATGAGAAGCGCGGCATTGCCGCGCTTCTCATCAAAAATTCCGGGTTTTATTTTCGATCCTAAGGCGGCGGAAGTTCGCCCAGGATATTGAAACGGATGTGGTTAATGGCGAGGTCGCCGATGGAAACTTCGAGTTCCTGATTGGGGGTGGCGATGGTTTCGAAGCTGATGCCTTTTGCCATTTCGGCGTGCCACCAGGGCAGCCCCATGAAGAAGCGGGTGGGGTAGGGACCACCTTCAGTGACATCATCGACGTTGGATTCCATCGGTAACCAGCCGACGCCGGGGATGTAGAACTCAATCCAGACATGATTGTAGTCGGGTTCCAGGGGGAAGTGGCGGCGATCGGCAAAGGGTGGGCACTTGTACCGCCCCACCGTGCGGCAGGCAATCCCATTCAACCGCGCCAGTGCCAGCAGCACACCGACATACTCGCCGCAGGAGCCAATACCCCGCTCCCACACCACATCGGGCGTATCGATCGCCGTCGTGAGTCCATAGGAAAGGCGATCGTAAACCGTATTGCGGATTTTCAGCAGCTTTCGCAGGATGTTCGTTTCTGTGCCGATCGCCTCCCGTGCCACCCGTTGAATCAGGGGCTTGTCCATCGCCAACTCGTCATCATCCACCAGATAGCGGGTTTGGTAGTCCAGGGGCAATGCCGGAATGCGACGCACATCGTCATAGGTGTACTGGTATTTGATCCCGCGCACTTCGAGTAGGGCTTTCCAGCCAAAGAGGTAGCGATCGCTCGTTCCCAACTTCTCAAAGCGAAACACTGCAACCCGCTGCCCATCCTGAATTTCCTCGGTGAATGGGATGCCCAGGGGTTCGACTGAGCGGAGCTTCTGGCGATCGGTTTCCGCAGGCAAGGCAATGCGCCATTCCAGGTTTTCCAACGCTACCTCATCCAGGGGGGCAATTTCCTCGGCGTAGGTCATCTCAATGAGAAAGCCGTTGGAGAGGGTGAGCCTGCGTTCCGGGTCGTAGCGGAAGTGGAGCGGATGGAGGAAGGTGCGATCGCGCAGGGTCAGCTCGTAGGGCGAATCCAGATTGTTTGGATTGTCGCGAATGTAGGGTTCTTCGTTGGAGTAGGCGACATACAACGTTCCATGCACCGGATGAAACGCCAGCCCCGTTGGCTCTTTGAACGGCGTGAGGACGCTGAATTGTAGCTCTCCGGTGGCGCGATCGATGCAGTAAACCATTTGCTCAGTGCGATCGCACACCCACAGCTCTTCGTCGCGCACCGTCAATCCTTCAACCCCAACCCCAGGAGCCGCGAAGCGCGTAATTTCTCGCCGAGTCACCGCATCAAAAATGAGGATATATCCCGCCCGCTGACAGGTGACATAGACTGTGGACTGCCACACAGCAATGCCATCGGCTGGATAGGGCAAGGTCGTAAACGGTTGAGGCGCGCCTAAATCATTCAGCGGACAGCGATAAACCCCATTTTCTTTGGTGAACCAGAGGGTATCATTGGACACAGCCAGCCCCGTGACGTTCAGAAACGCATCCCCTTGATGGGTATTCAAAATCGTGACGCTATCCGTTTCCGGGTCAATTTTGAAGAGATAGCCCTGAATCGGATCGGCGGCAAGCACAAAATTTTCTAAGAAGCAGATGCCATGCAGGGCTTTGGCAATGAGCGGACGAACGATGCGATGCTGGCGGCTGAACGCTGGCAACACCGATGGCTCAAGTTCTTCGGGACGAGAGAAGGAAGTGGGTTCCAGCAACATGATGGTAGAGGTCAACGCAGAGATGGATAGCACCCGAAGCAGCCTACAACCTTCACTCAGCAAAACTCAAAATTTACAGTTTTTGTCAGTTAACTTTTTCAAGTTAAAAAATTCAAGTTCAAAACCTTGCAAAAACTTAATCGAGCCAGACCTTGAAAACTGAGCCAGAAACTGAGCAGAAAAACTGAGTGTTAGAAGAGGCGTTCGGCTAAAACGTTCTGGCACTCATCATAGACAAAAATAGACAAAAATCATCGCTAAGAGTGCTTTAAGAAAATAAAAACCCTGTTTTGGGAAAGCGGGTGCGGCGTTGCCGCACCCGCTTTCCCAAAACAGGGTTTTTATTTTCTTGCTTAGCCCTAATTGCTTAGCCCTAAAAAAGATTCACAGGAACGGTATTTTTCTCAAAATCTGAGGCGCACAGGGAACCGATTTTGAGGAGCCTCGCCAGGATCAGGGGCGATCGCCCCCTTCCAAAATCCTGAAAGGCTTTGTCCCAAAGGCTTACAAATCTTCCTCCCCCGGCTCGATGCGATAGTTCTGCGCGACGTAGTAGAAGAATTCATAGTAGTCATCGAACAGGTTGCTGGGCGATCGCCCCTCCCAGTAATACAGCACACCATCTTGAGACAGCCGCAGGGTCATCATGCTCATATCCATCCCAATCTCCACATCCAGCCGCCCAGGAATGCCCTGCGCGGTCACAAAATTGGGCGAGAGGGGAAGTTCTTCCGATGGCACGCCATCTCCATCAAGAGGCAGAGATACCTGACTTGCCCATCCTGTAATGCGTACCGCCTCAAAATTGGGGTCCGAAAACGTCCGTCCGTCGCGATTGTCTACGGCAGGCGCTTCAACCCAGGTATTGGGATAAGGGAAGAGGAAGTCATAGCGAGGGTTTTCGTAAAGCTCCCAATCGGCTTGCATCAACTCCTCCGCACACCCAAGCAAGCCCCCCAAACTCAGCCCCACAAGCAGGTAAACCCCTTTTCTAGCAAGGACTTTAGCAAGCGAACCCCCAGTCTTTTGAACCCCACTCTCACCCCAGCGAATACCCCAACGAACTGTAACGCCGTTTGTAAAGAAAGGTAAATTGAATAGCGTCATGCTGTTTTAGCTGCTAACGTAATCAGAACATACCTGGGTATTCACTACGTGTAATCACTAATCATGGAAAGCCAACAGAAAAAGGTCACGCTTTATCTCCCTGACGAGTTGCACCGCCAACTCAAAATCAAATCTGCCATCGAGTCACAACCGATGTCTTCTCTAGCGGAGCGTGCCCTTTCGTTTTACCTGAACCATTCAGACGTAGTGGATGCGCATGAAGGTCATGGACAGGTTCACCGAGTCTATAGCTGCCCCGGTTGTGAGGGTTCCTATGTGATTCGCGAAGGCGAGATGGTAGCACTCACTACAGGTTCTACCATTCTCGAAGATGACGAAGAATTATCGATGTCTTTGCCAGGACAGCCTGCAGATCCGGATTTGACCGGGGAGCAAGAGCTCGTTCCCTGCTAAGTTCAGCCACAAAATCTAACATTTGTAGGTTGCAAGATTTGAGTTCAGTCTGTATTGATCGTCTATACCTGGTTCAAGGGTCCGCGTTGTTTCTCAAGTTAGGTCAGCGACTATGAAAGAAGAGCTAAATATTCTAGTCCAAGCTCAATACCCTCTGATCTACCTTGTGACATCTGAGGAAGAGCGGTCAGAGCAGGCGATCGCCGCTATCGCCCAAGCCAAGCCTCAGCGACGGGTCTTTGTCTGGACGGTGACCCACGGGATAGTGGAATATGGTCAGCCGCGCAACGTCACTCAGCACAACACGGTGTCTCCCCAAACGGCAATTGAATGGGTGATTCGCCAGAAAGAGCCAGGAATCTTCATCTTTAAAGATCTGCACCCGTTCATCGACAATGCCGAAGTAACACGTTGGTTGCGGGATGCGATCGCCGGGTTCAAAGACACGCAGAAGACCATTGTTCTGATGTCGCCCGTACAAAACGTACCCATTGAGCTGGAAAAAGAAGTCGTTGTTCTAGACTTCCCCCTGCCAACCATGGGCGAACTGAATGACGTATTGACTCAGAAATTAGATGAGACGCGATCGCGCCGCATCAGCACCGAAACCCGCGAAAAGCTGCTTAAAGCGGCACTGGGCTTGACCCGCGATGAAGCCGAAAAGGTTTACCGCAAAGCCTACGTCACCGCTGGCAAGTTGACAGAATCCGAAGTGGATGTCGTCCTTTCCGAGAAAAAGCAACTCATCCGACGCAACGGCATTCTGGAGTACATCGAGGAAGATGAAACCATTGATTCTGTTGGTGGTTTGGAAGAGCTAAAGCACTGGCTCCGCCAGCGTTCCAACGCCTTCACCGAGCGGGCACGGGAATATGGCTTGCCACAACCGAAAGGGATGCTGATTCTGGGCGTGCCGGGTTGCGGAAAGTCCCTCATCGCAAAGACCACCTCCCGGCTATGGGGACTACCCCTGATTCGCCTGGACATGGGTCGGGTCTACGACGGTTCGATGGTGGGACGTTCTGAAGCCAACCTGCGCAACGCTTTGAAGACCGCAGAATCCATTTCTCCCGCCATTCTCTTTATTGATGAGATTGATAAAGCCTTTGCGGGCAGCGCGGGTTCCGCAGACTCCGACGGAGGAACCTCCAGCCGTATCTTCGGTTCCTTCCTCACCTGGATGCAGGAAAAGTCTTCCCCAGTTTTTGTTATGGCAACGGCTAACCGGGTGGAACGGCTGCCCAGCGAATTCCTGCGGAAAGGACGGTTTGACGAAATCTTCTTCGTTGACCTACCCAATTCCCAGGAACGTCGCGAGATCTTCCAGATTCACCTTTCCAAGCGTCGCCGCGACATTGAACGGTTTGACCTGGATCAGTTGGTCAATATTTGCGAAGGCTTCTCTGGCGCAGAGATTGAACAAGCATTGATTGCGGCGATGTACGAAGCCTTTGCCCAGGATCGAGAATTTACCCAATTGGACATTATCGCGGCAATTAAAGCTACGCTGCCGCTGTCCAAGACTATGAGCGAGCAGGTTACCGCATTGCGCGACTGGGCAAGACAGCGTGCTCGACCTGCTGCCGCCTCCGTTGCTGAATATCAGCGAATGGAGTTCTAACAGGCTTTCCCACCCTGCTCCCAACAGGGGGAAAGGCTAGCCAAGCGCTAGCAGTTAAAAGCAAAAGATACCGCCGGACTCGTTTGCCCTCCAAAGGTTAGACAGTCGGTGCTCCAAAACAAAGCAAACTAACGTTGTCGTTTCTCTCAGTTTCTCAACAGGAGGAAATCCAAATGTCTCACTTTAGCACTCTGCGTACCAAGATCACCGATGCTGAAATCCTGAAGGCGTCTCTGCGTGACCTGGGTATCTCCGTTAAGACCGACGCCGATGTGCGTGGCTACAACGGTCAGCGTGTACGTTCCGATATCGTGGCTGTGCTCGATGGCGAGTATGACCTCGGCTGGTCTCGCAATGCTGATGGTTCTTTCGACCTGATTGCTGACCTGTGGGGTGTTGCTAAGAAGCACAACCAAACTGAACTGATCAACTCCATCAACCAGAAGTACGCTGTGAACAAGACTTTGGCTGAGGTTAAGCGCCCCGGTCTGCAAAACGCTAACGTGAAGTTGGTTGTACAACAGTAGTTCATTTAAGCGTTCCCAATTAATGGGCTAGCCTTCGGGGTTAGCCCTTTTTTATTTTTTGCTTAGCTTTGTGCTGGGGTAGAAAACCCAACTTCAGGATTAACTTCAGGACATCGGATATGCCGCTTTTTTCTACAGGGCAGGTGGATGAAATTTTCCGCGTACTGCGGGAATGTGGGGATCAGGCGGTATCGATGGCACAGACAAAGTTTCAGGTTTACGAGAAAGGTAAACACGATTATGTGACGGATGTGGATCGGGCGCTGGACAAAAAGCTGTCGGAAACGATCGCCCATCTCTTCCCCACCGATGAGGTAATTTCTGAAGAAAATCCGGCATCGCGCGATCGCTTCTCCATACCTCAGCCAAATCAACGGTTCTGGCTGATTGATCCGCTGGACGGCACTGAAGACTTTATCGAAGGAAAGCTGTATTACGCCATCATGGTGGGGCTACTGGAAGCGGGGATGCCTCAGGCGGGATGGGTATTTTCGCCTGCTTTTCGCCAACTGTATTGGGGTGGCATGGGGATTGGGGTCTTTGCAGCGACGGGAAATAACACGCCCCGGCTCCTGCCCCTGCCCAACTACTCCAGCCCTTCCGACCGTTGCACGATCTTGATTGGAATGAAAGACCAGCAACGCTTTGGTGCGGCGATCGCCCAACACATCCCCACGGTTCAGTTCTACACCATCGGCAGCTTTGGGCTAAAGGTGATGGAGGTCGTGCTGGGGCGAGCCGACTTGTATGTGTATTGCAATCGCAAGGTCAAGCTGTGGGATACGGTGGGACCACTGGCGATCGCCCGGGCGGCAGGGCTGGAATGCTGCGACCCCGATGGCAACCCCATTCGCTTCACCCAGGATGCGGTGGATCTGGCAACCCTGACTCACCATCAGCCCATTTTGGTAGGGTATCCCGAAAAAATGGCACGCTGGCGATCGGCAGTACAAAAAGCGGTGACGCCTCTCTTCCTTTAAGACGATCTCCAGAAAAGAATATCCCCATTTTTTTAGAGAGGGCGCGGCTAAGCCGCGCCCTCTCTAAAAAAATGGGGATATTCTTTTTCAGAAATCTCCTTAGATGACAGAGCTTAGGGTCACGTATGAAATAAAACCCGGAATTTTTGATGAGAAGCGCGGCATTGCCGCGCTTCTCATCAAAAATTCCGGGTTTTATTTTATTTTCAATCCTTAGATGACAGGACTTACGCAGTGCGTAAGTTCTGGATGAAATTGGAAAAGGAAATTGGAAGAGGGAATGTAGACCCTTCAAAGGCGATTCCAACTAAAAAATCAGGCGTTGTCTAAGGACATTTCTGAGAAAGAATATCCCGATTTTTTGAAAGAGGGCGCGGCTAAGCCGCGCCCTCTTTCAAAAAATCGGGATATTCTTTCTTGGAGATCG
>Ga0208477_100276_pt1 | contig 25227 bp, 19 predicted proteins | sample HotLakmasection1_FD_184724 | JGI IMG/M metagenome (GOLD analysis project Ga0208477, IMG submission 184724) | Hypersaline microbial mat communities from Hot Lake, Washington, USA - Section #1 (SPAdes) | ecosystem: Environmental > Aquatic > Non-marine Saline and Alkaline > Hypersaline > Microbial...
CTGCAGATTGGTGGCGACCTGCTCGCCCGCATCGGCAAAGTCGCCATCGCCGTTCCAGTCGATCCAGCCTTGCAGATAGCCCTGATTGCCGCTCGCCTGATTGACCTCGACACTGATCATCGCGCTTCGGTCCTGCGTCAGCGCTGGGAAGGTCACACCGTCCTCATCGTCACCGAGTGCATCGCCATCATCGCCGGCACCGGTCTGAGTCGTGATTTCGGCATCGGGCGGGGTCGCACCGAGGAAGAGTTGTCCGGCCACGTTCTGAAGACCAGCGGGTGAGACCGCTTCCTGAGAAAACGCGTGACCGGCATCAGAATAGGATGACGGAGCGTCACCGTAGTCACACGGGAGCAGAAGGCCGAACGCAACCCCCTGCAACCCGCCCGAGAGGCTCAGCGCAACATCTGTCCTCGATGAAGCTTTTGAGAGCAGGAAAGGAGATTGGCTTGGTCCGGAAGTCTGCAGAAAGGTTACAGTTTGGGTTCCAATGCCCGTGACATTGTAGCTGGAGCCGCCAGCCTCATCGACCACGGCCCACGCCGCACCATTCGTCGTTGCAGCGATGGACTCCGATCCCGCACTCGTGGCTTCTGCATCGAAGAAGACAAGGTCCGGGGCAGAAGCGACCCCATCGACCGTCAGGCTCCAGTCGACCCGAAACGAGGCGTTTCCGCCACCGTAGAGCGCCTCACCTGACCCTTCGGTGTTGTACGCCAGATGCGCTGACGACCCTGACCAGGTGTTCATGTCAGTGGGCGAATATCCCGTCCCATTGGTCACGTTGGAGAATGTCGCCGTCAAAGTCCCGGCCCGGCAGCCCGGCAAGGTAAAGCTCACCCTGTCGCCTTCACGTATACCGTCGGTCAGGCCGCTGCCGCCCCAATCCAGAATGGCAATGCTGCCTGGATAGCGCCCATCACCGGAGTTCGGATAGTAAATCGTTCCAGAGCTTGGAGACGGTGGCGCGATCACTGTCACCTGGTAGTCCTCAACCTCACCATCCGGTGCGGCGGTGTTGGCGTCCAGGTTCTGCGTGGACGACCAGCGGAAGCGGGCGAAGGTTGGGCTCGTGGTCGCGCCGGAGGGCACGGTGACCGGCACGCTGATCGTGCTGGTGCCAGCCGTCGCGCTCTGCAGATTGGTGGCGACCTGCTCGCCCGCATCGGCAAAGTCGCCATCGCCGTTCCAGTCGATCCAGCCTTGCAGATAGCCGTCATTCGGGCTGTCCTGATTGACGCTCACCTCGATGGTTGCGGACGCCCCCCGCGCCAGTGTCGGCAGCGTGACGCCGTCATCGTTTGCATCGGCGGCGGCATTCGGGTCGTCATAGGCGGAGGTTTCCCCCGTGACCCCGGCCCCGAGACGCAAGGCTGAACGGATCTCATGTGTGGGTGTCCCATAACCGGCAGGTGCATCGCCATGATCGACATCGTAAATGGCGCTGACCAGGTCAATGAAGACGCCGGAGTCCCACGAATTGTCCGCAACGTCGGCAATGGCGAACTTGATGGCATATGTCGCGCCGGGAGTGAGGCCGTCCGCCCTGGCCGTCAGCAGGGTCGTCAGTCCATTGAACTCGGTCACCACCGGAAACGGCCCCGGCAGTGCGGCGTTTGTCTGGCAGTTCGCAGGAATCGCTGTCGTGTGACCATTATTGATGTAGAAGGCCGACTGGCTCAGATCCTGCGGGGTCAAATCATCATTACAGCCGACCGATCCCACATTGATATTGTTGATGCGAACATTTCCACCCAGCGGGGCTTGCGCAATGTTCTGCGTTCCCGAAACACCCGGCCCTGAGACAAAGAAGGCAAACACATCGTTGAATTGCGATCCGACATAATCGGGATATTCCTCGGAACCGAACTGGTAGTCGATCTCGAAGCCGGTCGCATACGGGTCAAGCGTGAGGTTGAACTGCAAGATTGCCGCATTGTAGACGGCAAGCGGGTCGATCGCCACGAGATCAGGGTCCAGGTAGGGGATGGAGACACCCTGGCTGGCAGCATCGTCATCGTTTGGCCCGAGCGCATCCACGACCGTGCCTGTCGTGAGAACGATGCCGTTGTCGATTGACAGGTTCGCGCCGGCCATACCGTTCGAGAACAGGCCATACATGTTGTTGCGGGAGGACCCGTTGCCCGCCGCAAAGGCCGGGTTTGTGATGGTCACGCCCGAACCCTCAAGCCGATTTGCCATCTGCGTTGGGGAGGCCGTTGAATCGTCGATGGTTGCCTGAGCGATAGCATCTTCGAGGCAGGCGATTGCAATGGCCGCGGCGACCAGTAAACCGCGAACTGTTCGAGCAGGCATATCGATCACTCCGTGGCGCAGGAACTCAACCTGCCGTATCGGGGGACACAGTGTTCAGCAGGCTGCGCAGCGAATCCTGGTCGAACTTGATGCGCAGTTTCAGGAACGGCCCCTGCCGTGTGTATTCCGCCAGGCCAAAGTCATCATCGACAAAGCCTTCCAGATTGTAACCGACACTGAGCCAGACATTCTCGTGCGGGCGGAAGCCGACCACAGGGCCCCAGGCATAGCTGAAATTGTTGCTGTCCATGGACCAGAGCACCTGTCCGGTCATGCCGACATCCCAGCGCCGCGAAAGGTCGTGGCGGACCTGCCCGCCCAGGAGCTGGGTCCAGGCATCATAGGTCGTGCCACCGGTCGAGGTGCGGGCGTATTTGACACCCCAATAGGTCGACCATTGCGTGGCGTCCGTCATCATGCCGTTCATGGCGAGATTGTTGATCAGCTTCCAGTTGGTCGAGTCCCCGACAATGTCCTCCTGGCGGAAGTCGAGCCGGTCGAAGACGATCAGTCCTTCGCCGCGCGGGCGCTGAGCGAGGCCTATGCGGATCTCGGTCGAACGCCGGTCGGGCTCGATATCGAAGCTCTCATACTGATAGCGGGCACCGCCGGCGATGGAGAGCTCGTCGTCGATCTCCTGCGCGACCGAGAAAATACCGGCATAGCGCGTGCTCAAGCTGCTGTCGCGCACCTCTGCCCCGCCCGAGGCCGCCCGCGTCGGTCCGCGATAGCCGACACCGACATAGGCCGCACCGTAGCTCTCAGCCTGTGCCGTGACGCCGGAGGCCGAATAGGAAAGCGGGCTGACAATCGGGTTCGCAGCCGGGTCGCGATAGTCATCGCCGCCCATGATGTTGGCGCGGCGCGCAAAGCCGAGCGAGGCGGTCCATTGCTTTGACAGCTGCACACGCTGGTCGAGCCCGATCGTGGCACCGAGACGCTCGCCGGCGTCAGAGGTGAGATAGTCGCTTTCAAGACGGGCCTCGGCACCGGTCCAGGGCTGCACGATCAGGCCGAGCGTGGAGCCGTTGCCTGAGACATTCTCGCCTTCGACAATTTCGTGACGTGCCGTCATCGTGGCCCACTCGGTCAGGATCTTGTCCAGCCCCAGCACGGTGCGCTGCGGGAAGAGGCTCGATTGATCCTCGCCTGACAGCGGGTGCTCGTGTAAGAGCGACAGCGACAGGCCCTGCTCGGCAAAGGTCCGGGTCACACCGCCCGTTGCGAGGATGGAGGAACGCGTCTCGCCGTCCTGGAACTCCTCCTCGACGGCGCGCAGGCCACCCTCGATACTCAACAGGCGATTGTCGCGTCGCACCGTCGCCTGGGCCACGCCGCGTACCCCGCCGCGCGTGAGATCCTGCTCGCGATACGCCTCGAACTGGGCTGCGCGCGTGGTCCGGATGCCGGTTTCGGCGTCGTCGGTGTCGCCGAGATTGACCGCCGCGCTGGCCCCATAGCGGCGCACACCGCGCGAGGCACCGGACTGTTGGCCAAGGCCGAAGCCCGCCTCATCTTCGCGATAATAGGCGTTCAGGGTCAGGCGGCGGCTCTGGTGGATCGCTTCGACCAGGAAGGCGTCGCCGCTTTCCTCGCCATCTTCGGTGACGCGCTCGGCGCGGGCATATTCACCCCGGATTTCGCTGCGCTCACCGAGGCTGATCGTGGCGTCGACCGCAGCGAGACTGCCCTCGGCTGCCGGGCCGCCCTTGCCGCCGGCTTCGCTGATCAGCGTTGCGCCGACCTGGAACCGCCCCCGCAGAAGGTCGCGTTCCATGCGCAGGCCCGCGGTGATGTCGCGCACGGCATTGTCCGACACTTCGTACTCCATGACAATCACATTGGGATTGAGATTGGCATCGGTCACATCGACGGGACGACGGAAGATCAGTTCGCCAGTGCGGTAGTCGATGTCATAATCGATGTAGCGCGCCAGATTGCGCGTGGAGATCACCTCATCCGGGCGGAACCGGTCGCGCGTCTCGATCGAGATTTCCTCGCCCTGGCGCAGCAGAGGCGCGGTCGACAGCTGGTAAGGCCCCGAAGTGCCGTCAGCGGGCAGCTCGTCGCGCACAAAGCTCTGGTCGGTGTCCGCTCCGAAGCCGATGAAACGGAACTGGTCACCCTCATAGAGCGCGCGTACGCCCGACAGGCGGCGATTGTAGCGCCCGAGCACAGTGTCGTTGAAACCGGTATTGTAGTCACCGAACAGAAACTGGAACTGCTGCCTTTCGAGCTTCAGATAGACCGGATAGCGGCTGACAGCGTCATAGGCCTGGTAGCTGCGGTCGCCATAGAGCGTGTAATAGGCATTCGGGTCGATTTCGGAGCGGAAATCGCCGTCGCGTTCGGTCTTTTCCTTGTCGCTGTCGACGGCGAGCGTCATCAGCCACTCGCCCTTGATCATCCCCTTCGCATAGAAAGCGACGCGACCATCGGTGAAGAGTTCGTCCCCGTCCTCGCCAAAGCGCACACCCGCGCCGGCACCCGACAGGCCGTCAAGCCCGATCGTGCCTTCCGCAAGGCCGACGACGATCCACTCGCGCTCGGCAGGCGAGAGATAGGTGGTGATTTCCTCCACGCGGCCGTCATCCAGGGTCACGGTGAGCCTGACCCGGCCGGTCTCGATGGTCGGCTCGAGCTGGACATAGGCAATGCCGTCCTTGCCCACGGTCACTGAAGTCTCACCGGCAATCGACTGCGTGACAGCCGCCTCGCCCTCAAGTCGTTTGACGCTGTAGAGGCGGTAAGGCGCTTCCACGTCCACATCAATGATGCGGCCCGGATGCACCCCGCGTCCGGCCTCATCCTCGACCCGCAGCGCAATGGTCGGAATTGTGCGGCCATCGGCGACAGGATTGGAGAGATCGGCAATGCGGGTGACGTTCAGCACGTCCTCGACGAACCAGACCGGCTGGTCGATTGTCTCGACCACATTGCCCGCCGCATCAAGAATGCGCGCTTCGAAACGGTTCTCGCCATCCTCGATGTCGACGCTGCGGAAGCGCGAGATCGCAACCGATCGGTCGGTGGAGAAGTCACGTCCGCGCGCATTGCCGGCAGGCACGGGACGACCGTTCAGCCAGAGTTCCACGCGCTGCTCAGGGGCATGCTTGATGCCCAGATTCATCGCCTTGGTGGCGGGCGACTGGCCCGGCGCAGGATAGGCCCAGGCGGTCTCCGAGGTCTGGGTGTCGAGCCAGGCCTGGTCGAAGTCGAGATACTCCTTCGCCCCGCCGTCAATCTGTACCGTCTTGACCTCCTCGACCTCGCCGGTGCGCTCGAGATAGAAGTTCGCGCGCCAGATCACGCCACCGGGGCTGTCGACGAATTTCGATGTCGCGCGGCCGGCATAGCGCGTGTTTTCCTCGCACTCCATGGCCTCATAGCCCGGCGGGAGCGTCTCGGTGTCGATCTGGACGACGTGCGTGCCGGGGGTGACGTCCTCGAAATGGTAGAGGCCGTTCTCGTCGGTCAGCGCGTAGGTACCGTCTTCCATGTAGATGCGCACACCGGCCACGCCGATCCCGTCATCAAGCTCGCGCGCCCAGTCCTCGTCAGCCTCGCAGGCGGCCTCGGCCACCCGCCCGACAATGGTCAGGCGAGAGCGCAGCAGGTCCTCACGGACGAAGACGACCGCCTCGGCCGTGTTCGACACCGGCTCGCCATTGCCGTCGATGGCATGGGCGGAGTTGATCGCATCGCCATTGCGCGCGCCCGCCGTGACCGTCGTCACATAGTTGAGCTGCTGCGTCTGGCCGGGCGGCAGGATGCCGAGATCGAAGCGCAGGCGGCGGCCATTGTCGGCGATTTCCGGATTGTCCACCTCAACGCCGGCAAGGCGCGCGGACCCTTCCACAAAGCGGAAACCAGGCGGAAGATCGTCCTGCAGGCGGACACGGGCCGTGGTGGTATCCCGGTTCTCGACGGTGACCGAATAGGTCACGAAATCGCCAATGGCCGCAGAACCCATGGACGTGCTTTTGCTCACCAGAAGCTCAGCGGAGGAATCGAGCGGAACATCGAATGTCACCGGGCCGGAACCGTCCACCACGAAATCGAGGCCATAGGAGCCAGGCTGGATCGTGAAGGGCGCATTGTTCAGGCCATCGAAATCGCTGGCGATTGATGGAAAGATGTAAGGTGCCGGCGGCTCGATGATGAGCCGGTAGCTGCCTGGTGCCATGAGCGGGAACAAGAACTGGCCGGGCTCGAGATCATAGACGAAGCCGCTCGCATCGGTGACCGTCCCGCCCGTGACGAGTGTGGAGGGATAGGGCGAGAAGCCGTCAATGCCGAACACCTCGGCCGGCTCGCCCGTGGCGGCATCGACAATGCTGACCGTTGCACCATCGACAAGATCGCCGGTCAGCGCGTCAAACACCCGGCCGAAGGGATCGACCAGCGCCGTGTCGACAGCCACATCCGTGGAATCGAAGGGATCGACATAGGTCGCTTTCAGCGTGGCCTCATTGGCGACATTGATCACCGGGTCATTGACCTGCGAGGGGGCGCTGGTGCTCGGCAGCCAGGCATAGAATTCGCCCGTGTCCGGACCGCTTTCGAACAGGCACAGCACAATGCTGTCACCGGTCGAGGCGGTCAGCGTGATGCTCACCGTCTCGATCGCGTCAGGGTCGCCATTCTGGCCGCGATCGATCACGCGCACGACCATGAGTTCGCCGGCATAGTAGCGATCAGCCGGAACAAGCGGCACGTCTCCGGAGAAATCGAGCGTGTGACCGCCAGCCGTCAACGGCGGGCCAACCTCGCTGAAGGGGCCGGCAATGTCGCCGCCGGGACTGTAGTGTGAATCCCGAATCCGCGCCATGAAGTGATCGGGCGCGTTGGGCGCGTAGCGGAAGAACTCGATGGTGGAGGGCGTTCGACGGGCCTCGATCACGAACTCGGCCGGAAGCGTACGAACGATCACAGGACCATTCGGGTCTTCGTAGGTGATCTCGGCAATGTTTGTTACCGTCTGCCCCAGCTGGGCATGGGCTGGCAAGCTGAGCAGGACGACGCCCGCCAGGCACAAACCGATCACGAACTGGGCGAAACGCGCCAGAATCTTCATATGCTCCACCATCATCACTGGCCGGACGGTCTTTGCGCCGTTCCTGGCCATGGTGCCGCCTTCCGTCTTGCGGGGGTCGACACCTAAATTTTATGTGGGCCGACACTCGCACCTATTGGTTAAGGGGCGGTTTCGGCCTGCAGTGGAATTTGCTGCCGCCACTGCAATTGACGGGGGCTCTCAGGGTTAATAGCCGTCAGGCCCTAACGAAATCGGCCGCCGGGTTTACCGGCGGCCGAACTCGATCGAAGGTGCAGATCGCGCTTAATTGATGGTGAAGCGGATCTGGATGGTGGCGGTCACGCCAGCAGCCACCGTGCCGCCGGTCTGGGAAACGACACAGGCACCTGCGGCGCAATCGACCGGCGCAGCGCCGAGCGGCTCAGCCGCCGTGCCACCCGTGAAGCCCGAGAACTCTGCGTCGATGAAGCTCACCTCGTCCGGCAGCGTATCGGTCAGCGTCGTGATATCAGCCGCAGCGGAACCGCTGTTGGTCACGGTGATGATGTACTCGCCGCAGCCACCCGGACTGAAGAAGGCATCGGTTTCAGCCAACAACGAGAAGTCTGAGCAGTCGATGGCGGATGCGTCATTGGCGATCATCACGACCGTCTTCTCGGCAGTCAGATCCGGCGAGGACACGGTGAGCGTGCCGCTGGCGGAATGGTCACCTTCATTGTCGGTATCAATCGAAGCCGATCCCGTGCCGTCAGCGAAGTAGTTCTCGGCGAGGCCGGTATTGGAACGTGAGCCGTCGAGATCATCATCGTCGATGACTTCAGTGCCAGCGCCTGCCGGGACGCCTTCGTTGAGCCAGTTCTCCGGATAGTAGGAGTCTGCAACAAGCGTGATTTCGGCGGTTTCGCCGTCGGCGACCGTGCCCGGAACATTGGAGCGGACCTCGACCCAGAGCGTCTGGTCAGGCGCAACGTCATCTGTCAGACTGCCTGAGAGGTCGATCGGTGCACCGTCGTCGCCGCCCGGCTCGAAGATGCCGTCGCCATCGTCGATGTAGTACCAGAAATCGAGACCGCCGGTCGTGTCGAAGTCATCGTCAGCGGTTTCGTTGATGGCCGTGAGATTGTAGGCCATGTTGTCATTGGAGTCGTTGCGCACGCCGAACACGATTTCAGTCGGGCTTTCACCGGGAGCGACCGTGGAATCATCCGGCTGTGAGGTGTAAGCAACGTTCACGTCGATCAGGCGGTCGACGGTGAAGTCCGTCGGCGTGCCGGTGTTGTCGACCGTTGGCTGCGCCGTGCCGCTGACCGAGTAATCCAGGGTGAAGGTGTTGGACACCGTCTCACCTGCGCCTGTATAGTCGTTCTGGGCGTTCGCGGCGGACGCAAGCAGCGCCAAGCCTGAAGCGGCGGCTGCGATCTGTGCCCCTTTCCGCCAGATAGTGTTGATCATCTCTCTCTCCATCTTGTGATATTTCTGGCTACGCTGGTCAGAAATTGGCGGTTCTCATGCACATCGACCGACTAATAAATCTGAAAGCGCTGCTGAAAAATTTCCGTTATTTCAGCTTCGCCAGCAGCGACACTTCGCCTGCGGCACCCGCTGCGAGCGGTTCGTCGAAACGCCAGCTGACATGCGTGATGTCGTCTGCCTTCGCAGCGCGGACCTCGCCGTCAACAGTCACCGTCAACTCGTTGCGCGGGCGGAAGGACACGCCGTCATCAGCGGAGAACAGCACCATGGCGTTCGGAGCGGCGGCTGAACCCTCGACATAGACGAGCTGGTCCTCGATCGGCATGGTGAGAACAATGTCCTCAGCTGGCTGAGCCGTGCCATTGTCATAGCTGATCGTGTAGCGCAGCTGCTCGCCCGGAACCACGCGGGTCGCGGGCTCATAGGACACGACAACGGAGCCGTCAGCCTGGGTATCAGTCTTGACGACTTCAATCTTCTGCTCTGCCGTCACCGAGTCGGCATGGGCAGCGGCACCCACAAAAGCCGACATCATCACGGTCAGGGCAACGAAGGAAAGCTTCTTCATCGGATTTCCCCTAAAGTTTCATGAGTGTTTTCACTCGACGGGGAGAATCGTTCACTGCGGTAAACGTGCCTTTAACGTCACTGGTTTTGCCTCGCTTCAATGCAGAGGCACTTGCAGACCTTCCATTCATTGAAGAACTGGCGGTGAGACAGGGATTCGAACCCTGGAGACGGTTGCCCGCCTACACGCGTTCCAGGCGTGCGCCTTCGACCACTCGGCCACCTCACCATCTTCGCATGCGGTCGGACACAATATGTCCGCGTGGCATGCGCACGCTGGTCTGTCTCGGTGTTGTCCGCTTGCGCGGACGGGCACCTTCGACCACTCGGCACCCGACCTTTGAAGGCGGGGGGATAACCGAAGCGTGAGCGCGCTGCAAGTCATCAGTCTGGCATTGTCGTGCATCGCCACACATATGAGAGGCCAAAGCGTCCCCTCAGCCCCGGAGACCCGCTGTCATGCTGTTTTCAAAGCCCGTCGAACTGCCCACCGCCGACACCGCCCTGCCCGGTCGCGACCTGCCCATCCCGACCGCAGAACGCCATTTCGTCACCGACCGCGCGCTCAAGCCCCCCTATCCGGACGGATTCGAGGTCATCGATTTCGGAATGGGCTGTTTCTGGGGGGCCGAACGTGTCTTCTGGAAGATGGACGGCGTCTGGGTCACGGCCGTCGGCTATGGCGGCGGACTGACACCCAACCCGACCTATGAGGAGGTGTGCTCCGGGCGCACCGGGCACACCGAACTCGTGCGTGTCGTTTTCGATCCGTCCCGCGTGTCGCTGGCCGAATTGTTGAAGACCTTCTGGGAATCGCATGACCCGACTCAGGGCATGCGCCAGGGCAATGATCGCGGGACGCAATACCGATCTGCCATCTATGTAACCCATCCCGAGCACCGCGCGAGCGTGGGGGCGAGCCGAGAGGCCTATCAGGCTGCGTTGCAGTCCTCAGGGCGTGCGGCGGGCATCACAACTGAAATTGCCGACGCTGGGCCGTTCTATTTTGCCGAGGACTATCACCAGCAGTATCTCGCCAAGAATCCCGGCGGTTACTGCGGCGTTGGCGGCACGGGCGTCAGCTGCCCCATGCCAGCGGCGAGTTGAGATCAGACCGGACAGGTTCCCGTCACACCGGCCAGGTGATCGAGAAACGGCGGCGGTTCTCCAGCATCCGCTCGGCCTTGCGCAGCGCATTGACCCCGGAATCCGCCGCGCGCAATTTCGCATCGCCGCGCAGCACGTCGAGTGCGGCGCGCACGTGTGTTGTTCCTTCCTGCACCTTGACCGGGTCATAGCGCTGTTCGGCAATCGCCAGCATGGCGCGGCCGAGACCGAGCTTGGCATTCACCCACCGGTCGGCATCGCCGGCGCGACCGCCTGATATGATCCGCTCGAAGGTCGACGCGGCGGCCTCCAGCCATTCGACATCGGGCTTGCTCTCACCGATGTGCAGGGCCGCAGCGGCGTAATCATCCTGCAGCTGGCGCAGGACAGACACGTTGCGGGTGTCCTTGTGCGCCTCGATCAGCTTGCCGAACCGTCTCGCAATGGGTTCCAGACGGTCGGCCCGGAAGTCTTCGGGACGCCCGAGTGCCGGCTGGACCTGCCGGACGATACCGTAAGCGAGCAGGCGCGCCATTTCAGGACCGCTTTCGCGGATGTCTCCGGGAATGAAGAAAGAGAATTCCTCGGCGTCGGCAGCCGTTCCGCCGGCATGGCGGACGAGGCCCTTGAGCGTGAGACCCCTGGCCTCGCCCTCAATCGCTTCGCCCCAGAGCACGAGGTCGGCCTCAGTCGAGACCATCATGGCGCGGGCATCCTCAACCCGCCGTGCGGGCTTTCCGGCCTTGCTGAGCCCATGAACCTCGTAGGGTGCGCTGAACGAAAAGGCCGACAGATGGGCGTCGAGAGCCGCTTCGGAGAAGGCGCGCGCCTTGTCGGCCATGCGACCCTCGAAGGGAGCGACGAGAAAGAAGTAACCTGGACGGCGCTGCGCCTTCATGCGGCGCGCTTTCGTCTGCCAGGCGAGACCGGACAGGGCGCCGATGACCAGCCGGATCACCCTGATGATCAGCCACAAGAGGATCACGCCCATCACGAACAGGCCAAAACCGCCGAGGACAGGGGATGCCAGCGTCTGTTCGCGAAGCCATTCGGCCAGGCCGGAAACGCCTGTTGCCATGGATAATGTCTGGATCATGCCACGTCTTTCCTGAGGACACCGGGCGAATATCGCACTTTCCCTTGCCCGCGCAACCGCCAGACATGCAAAGCCTGAACTTTGTGATACATGCAATGCGAGGCTTCGCAAGACGAGGACCGGTGCGTAATGTGACAGCCTCATCAAAGCCGAACCCGGGGTCGACCATGAATGTGAAGCCAGTTGCCGCACTCGCCCTAGGCGCGATCCTGCTCGGAGCCTGCGCGACAGGTGGCGGGGTCTATCAGCCCGCCGAAGGGTCGGGCTATGGTTTCGCCGAACAGCGGATCGAGACCGGACGCTACCGGGTAAGCTACACCGATAATGATGCCCGCACCGCAGAGACCTTCGCGCTGCGTCGCGCCGCCGAACTCACCCTGCAGGAGGGTGCGACCTGGTTCCAGGTCACCGACAGCTTCGGCGACAATGACCGTAGCGCGTCCCGGTCCGGCAAATCGGTCGGCGTCGGCGTGTCGGGCGGTTCCGGCGGACGGGTCTCGACCGGTGTCGGGATCGGCATCGGCCTGCCACTGTCGGGCTCCGGCAAGGTCACCTGGACGCTGGGCATCCTCACCGGCACGGGACCGAAACCGCCAGAGACAACCGCCTATGACGCCGAACAGGTGTTGAGCAACACCGCGAGCCTCAAGCCTTAGGGCGCGAAAGACTGTCCCGCATGGTCGTATAGCCTGCCGGAGGCCTCAGGGCCGAGACCGGCCAGCACCTCCACAAGCCGGGTGGCGCTGTCCTGTGGTGAGAGAATGGTGCGCGCCGAGCCCTGGAAAGGCTTCGACAGGGCGGTGTCCACCGTGCCGGGCTGCAGGCCGACGGCGATGAAGTCCGGATTGCGCCGTCCGACCTCAATGGCATAGTTCCGGATCAGCATGTTGAGCGCCGCCTTGGACGCGCGATAGGCATGCCAGCCACCGATCTCATTGTCGCTGACCGAGCCGACACGTGCCGAGAGTGCGGCAAGCATGGTGCGACCCTCACGCGGCATGAGGTCAATGGCGTGACGCGCGACCAGTGCCGGTCCGAAAGTGTTGACCGCGAAGACGCGCTGAAATGCGCTCATGTTCTGATGACGATAGGATTTTTCCGGCTGCAGGCGGTCGCCGTCCGAGAGAAGGCCGACGGCGATGAGAAAAAGGCGCGGCGGATCATCTTGCGAAAGCCGGTCCATGGCGGCGCTGACACTCTCCTCATCGGTGACGTCGATGTCGGGCCCATGGAGGATCTTGTCCCCGACCGGGTTGTTTCCCGAACGCGACATCGCGACCACTTCGGAAATGTCGGCGCGACTGGCGAGGGCCTGAGCCAGCGCGCCGCCAATGCCGCCGGACGCGCCGATCACGACGGCGCGGGCGGGTGTCTCAAAGCCTGGCATGGGGTGCTCCTTTCTCCATGAGGGAACTATCCCTGTGACGCCACTCGGCGACACCCGCGACGGAATCACGCGGCTCGTGCGTTTCACAGGCAGCACTCACGAGGACACCGCAGCATGTCATTTCGCAGACTTTCCGCCCTCGCCCTGCTGGCAGGCCTTCTCGCCTGGCCCGGCAATCCGCAGGGCCTCTACGATCCGCTCTCGGTGGAGACATCCGAAGCGGCACGCTATATCGACGTCAGCGCCCGTGATGAGCGCCGTGATCGCGCGCTGCCGCTGCGAATCTACCTCCCCTCAAGCAATGCTCCGGCCCCCGTGATCCTGTTCAGTCACGGCCTCGGCGGATCCCGCGAAGGCAGCGCCTATCTCGGCGAGCACTGGAGCGCGCGCGGCTATGTTGTTGTCTACGTGCAGCACCCCGGCAGCGACGAGGATGTCTGGAAGACGGTGAAGCCGCGCGAGAGAATGGCTGCGATGAAGCAGGCCGGCATTGCACAGAACTCACGACGTCGGTTCGAGGATGTCGGGTTTGTCATCGATACGCTTGAGCGCTGGAATGGCGAGGCGGGCAATTCGTTCTTCAACCGTCTTGACCTCACCCGCATCGGCATGTCCGGACATTCCTTCGGCGCACGCACCACGCAGGTCGCTGCCGGTCAGAGTCTGCCGGGCCTGGGCACGCGCTACAGCGATCCGCGCATTGATGCGGCCTTGCCGATGAGCCCTTCAAGCCAGAACCGCATCCTGACGCCGGAACAGCAGTTCCGATCCGTGGACCTGCCCTGGCTTCTGATGACCGGAACGCAGGACACTGCGGCCATTGGCGGGGAAACGGTGGAAGGTCGGCTGGCCGTATTCGACGCCTTGCCCCCGGGCAGCAAGTATGAGCTTGTGCTGTTCGGCGGGCAGCACCATGCGTTCACCGACGGGGAACTTCGCCGCGGCCTTTCACCCCGCGATCCCGATCACCACCGTGTCATTCTGGCACTCTCAACCGCCTTCTGGGACGCGTATCTTCGCGACGATGCCGGAGCGAGAGCCTGGCTCGACGGAAATGGACCGACAGAGATCCTCGATTCAAGAGATGGCTGGGACCGCAAATAGTCCGTGGTCAATGATCATATCGTGGTTCCTGTGAGAGCACAGTCCTCGAAACGCACCACAACGATCAACCGGTCGCCGGGCCGTCAGCCCGCCCCGGCGGAGGCGCTGCGCGCCGTGAGCCAACAGATGGTGCCCCTGGCCCGACTCGAACGGGCACTTCCTCTCGGAAAGCGGATTTTGAGTCCGCCGCGTCTACCGATTCCGCCACAGGGGCCGATGCCATTGCCTGAGCCGCGCTTATGCGCCAGTCAGGCATGGCCGGTCAATCATGGCTGAAGCCTGAATGGGAACCGCCGTTCCGCACAGCCTGTCATCATCGACTTGCAAGCTTCCTGACGCTATAGGCGTGGGCCTCGGCACGGCGTTTGCTTCTCCTATGGCGAGAGCGCCCGTCTCCTGTGCCGCGAAGCCGGCCGCAATAGACGGGCAGGATGATTGTCGCGCGAGGGGACACCAGCAGGCACCATGGCGAAACAGACTTCGAAAGACAGCCTGAACAAGGCGAACGAGGCGATTGCAGCCTCCCGCAGGGCCTTGATCGGTCTCGGCGTGTTCAGCCTGTTCATCAATTTGCTGATGCTGACCGGCCCGCTCTACATGCTGCAGGTCTATGACCGCGTGCTGGCGAGTTCCTCCATTCCCACACTCGTGGCGCTGACCCTCCTCGTCGCCGTGCTTTATCTGACACTCGGCCTGCTCGACTGGTGCCGGTCGAGCCTGTTTTCGATCGTGGCGTCAAACATTGAAGGCCGGCTATCTGAACCAGCAATCACTTCGAGCTTCGAGCAGAACCTGTCCCGGCCCGGTCGCACCACCGACAGGTCGCTGCGCGATTTGCGCACGGTCCGGCGCTTCATCGGATCGCCCGCACTGCCCGCGCTGTTTGACGCGCCCTTCTCGCCGCTCTTCTTCGTCGTCCTGTTCATGATGCACGCCTTCTACGGCATCTGGGCGCTGGTCGGTGCCGGCGTTCTTGTCACGCTCGCCCTGATCAACCAGGCGATCAACCGGAAGGCGCTGCGCGAGGCAGAAATGCAGGAGCAGCAGGCCAACCAGTCAGCCGGGGAATTGCTCCGCCACTCCGAAGTGATTTCCGCGCTCGGCATGAAGGACAGGCTGGTGGGTCGCTGGCGCAAGCAGTTTGACGATTCCGATGCCGCACTGACCAAGACCGGCGAGAGCCTTGGCGGTTTCACCGCCGCGACCAAGGCGTTCCGTCTGCTGTTGCAGTCGGGCATACTGGGCCTTGGTGCCTGGCTGGCCATCATCCAGGAATCCACGCCCGGCGCGATGATTGCTGCCTCCATCCTGATGGGCCGTGCCATCGCTCCGATCGAACAGATTGTTGGCCAGTGGCGCAACGTTTCTCAGGCGCGGCAGGCCTGGGCGGCGCTGAAGGAAGCGATTGCCGGTTCCGGCGACGAGGTCCAACCCATGGAATTGCCGCCCCTGCGCGGACGGGTGGACTTCGAGACTGTGACCGCCGCACCGCCCGGCGTGAAGACTCCCGTATTGCGCCAGATCGCGCTCAGCCTGAATGCGGGAGACTGTCTCGGCATTATCGGGCCAAGCGCCTCGGGAAAGTCCACCTTCGCCCGCATCCTGCTCGGCATCTGGCAGCCCATGGCCGGCGTTGTGCGACTGGACGGGGCCGACGTGAACACCATTCCGCGCGAACGCCTTGGCCCGCAAGTGGGATACATGCCGCAGCAGGTCGACCTGTTCGCCGGCAATGTGCGCGACAATATCGCCCGCTTCGATCCGGAGGCATCCGCCGAAGCCGTTGTCGCCGCCGCGCAGGCCGCCGGCTGCCATGAGCTCATCCTCAACCTGCCGGACGGTTATGAGACCGATATTGGCGAGAACGGTGCCTTCCTCTCGGCAGGCCAGCGCCAGCGGGTGGGCCTTGCCCGCGCCCTTTTCGGCAATCCCGCGCTCGTGGTGCTGGACGAGCCCAATTCCAATCTCGACGGCGACGGCGACAGCGCGCTGCAAAAGGCGATTGCGGGGCTGAAACAGCGCGGTGCGACCGTGGTGATCATCGCCCACCGCCCGAACGCCATCGCACACTGTAACCGGCTGATCGTGCTCGACCAGGGACGCATCCGCCTCGAAGGTCCGCGCGACGAGGTGCTGGCGCAGCTGCAGCCCGCTTCGCCGCAATCGCGGGTCGCACCGATCCGGAAGTGAGGAACGACATGCAAATGACCAAGGGCAAGGCGCCGATCCGCAGCCGCAGCGGCATGAAGTTCTTCTTCATCGGCTGGGTCGTGATCTTCATGGTGTTCGGTGGGCTCGGTGCGTGGTCGGTGTTTGCACCTTTCGAGGGCGCTGTGCTCGCTTCAGGCTCAGTCTCGGTGGAGAGTGAGAACAAGGCGGTGCAGCATCTCGAAGGCGGCATCGTGGCGGACATCCTTGTGCGCGAGGGCACCGAAGTCGAGGAGGGCGATCTTCTCATCCGCCTCGACGGTACCACGATCGAGGCCCAACTCGCGAGCCTCGACGCCCAACTCACCGATCTCATAGCCCGCGAGGCGCGCCTGAAAGCCGAGCGCGACGGCCGGGCCGACGTCGCCCCGCGCGCGGGCGCAGAAGCTGTCACCGAAGCACCGGAAATGGCCGACGCGCTGACCAGCCAGAAGACGCTCCTGACCGCCCGGGCACAAAGCCGGGCAACCCAGATCAGCATTCTCGAACAGCGAATCCAGCAATTGCAGCGCAGGGTGGAAGGGCTGAAGGCCGAAGTCGTCTCGAAAACCCAGCAGGGCCAGATCATCGATGAGGAGGTCAGCGGCCTTGAGGAACTCGAGGCAGAAGGCCTGACGCCGAAGTCGCGGCTGCTGGCCCTGCGCCGCGAGCGCTCGGCACTGATGGGATCGGCAGACAGCCTGCGCGCGGAAATCGCTGCCACAGAGGTTCAGATGGGCGAGGCACGGCTTGAGAAACTGCGCCTGACCGAAGGCTTTCGCGAGGAGGTGATAGGTGAACTCACCGAAGTGCAGACCGAGCTTGCCTCGCTGCTGCAGGAACGCACTGCGGCGGTCGACCGGCTTGGGCGGCTTGACATCCGTGCGTCACAGTCAGGCCGCGTGCTGGGCGTGCGCACCCACACGGTCGGCGGGGTGATTCAGGGTGGCGAGCCGATCATGCACATTGTTCCGCGCGATGACCGGCTTGTCGCCACGGTGCGCATCCTGCCGCAGGACATCGACAAGATCACGATCGGTCAGGTCGCCCGGCTGCGCTTCTCGGCCTTCAGCATGCATGAGACGCCGGAGGTCGAGGGCAAGGTGCTCAAAGTGTCGGCCGATGCGGTGGTGGACGAGAAAACGGATATGAGCTTCTATGAAGTCGTGGTGGAATTTCCCTCTCAGACACCGCTTGGCAACCAGTTCGTGCTTGTGCCCGGCATGCCGGTGGAGGCAATGATGCAGACAGAGAGCCGTAGCGCGCTGTCCTACCTCACCAAGCCGCTGACGGATTCGATTTCCAAGACCTTCCGCGAATAGGAGGCCTGAGCATGACCGACATGGCCGCCAGCAACAGCGCGCCGGAGGGGCCACGCAACCTCCTGCAGGCCATTGAGGCCATGGCCGCCGAAAGCCCGGTCGAGGGCATGACGCTGCAGGCGATACTGACGCGCCTGGACGAGCGCGCCTTCGGGACGTTCCTGTTCATTCTCGCCCTGCCGGTCAGCGTGCCATTCCTCTACGGCGTGCCGCAGGTGGTGGCAGTGCCGATGCTGATGCTGGCCTTTCAGATGATGATGGGCCGCAAGCAGCCCTGGCTGCCGTCCAAAGTTGCGGCGCGCAACATTTCGAAGGCCAATCTCGGGCGAATGGCGAAGGGCGGACGGAAATGGTTCGGCTGGCTGGAACGCTTCACCGCGCCGCGCCTCACTTTTCTCGCCACTCCCGTGGCAGAAAAGTTTGTCGGCGCGATCTTCTGTGTCTTCTGCATCTCGATCCTGGTGCCGCTGCCGGCGACCAACACCGTGCCGGGCATCGCAATCGCGATTGGTGCGTTCGGCCTGATGGCGCGTGACGGGCTGCTGGTTCTGCTGGGCCTTATCCTTGGAACGGCCTGGGTGAGCCTGCTGCTCCTGGTGCCATTGCTCGGCATTCAGGCCCTGTCGGGACTTTTCGGGGGTGATGACCTGCCCGTAGAGGCCGCGACGCAGGCCTTGGGTATTGCGGCAAACCTCTTTAGCCAGACGGCATGACAAATCATCGTTTCACACTCGGCTGGGAGGAGTGGGTCGCCCTGCCCTCTCTCGGCCTTCCCGCGCTCAAGGCCAAGGTCGATACCGGCGCGCGAACGTCCGCCCTGCACGCCGTCGCCATCGAGCCCTTCGGACCGGCAGACAATCCGCAGGTCCGCTTCATGATCGCGCCGGACCCGTCCGATCCGAGCTTTGAAGTGACGTGCTCGGCCAAGGTGGTCGATCGGCGCGAGGTGACGTCCTCGAATGGCGAGGCGGAACTCCGCTACGTGATCACCACCGAACTCAGCATTGGCGATCACGTCTGGCCCATCGAACTGACCCTGACCAATCGCGAGAACATGGCCTATCGCATGCTGCTCGGGCGTACTGCGATTGCAGAGGACATGGTGGTCGCGCCAAACGTGTCGTTCTGCCAGCCGCAGCTCGACATGTCGGTCTATGCGAGCGTTCCGCGCCGGCCATCGGTCAAGCGTCCGCTGCGGATTGCGTTGCTGACCAGGGAACCCGACAATTACTCCTCGCGCCGGCTGATCGAGGCGGCCGAGGCGCGCGGCCATGTCATCGAGGCGATCGACACGTCGCGCTGTTACATGAAGATCGATGCGGTGCGTCCGGAGGTCCATTATGACGGTCGCGCCCTGCCCCGCTATGACGCCATCATCCCGCGCATCGGATCGAGCGTCACCTTCTATGGCATGGCCGTTCTGCGCCAGTTCCAGACCATGGGGGCCTATACGCTGAACAATGCCGATGCGATCGGTCGGTCGCGCGACAAGCTGCTCGCCCATCAGATCCTCGCTGCGGCTGGCGTGCACATGCCGGTGACAGCCTTCGCCTCCTCGCCGAAGGACACCAAGGACCTGATCAAGATTGTCGGTGAGGCGCCACTGGTGGTGAAGCTGCTATCGTCTACCCAGGGCAAGGGCGTGGTGCTGGCAGAGACCCGCAAGGCGGCGGAAAGCCTCGTCGACGCGTTCCGGAACCTCCAGACCAATTTCCTCGTCCAGGAATTCGTCCATGAGGCGAAGGGCTCAGACATTCGCGCCTTTGTCTGCGGCGGAAAGGTGGTGGGTGCGATGAAGCGCCAGGCGGCGGGTGACGAGTTCCGCTCCAATCTGCACCGTGGCGGGACCGCGGTGGCCTGTCGACTGTCGGCACAGGAAAAGACCGCCGCACTGCGCGCCACCAAGGCGATGGGGCTCGATGTGGCCGGTGTCGATATCCTGCCATCGGACAGCGGGCCGAAAGTGCTGGAGGTCAATTCCTCGCCCGGACTTGAGGGCATTGAGGGCGCGACCGGCAAGGATGTCGCCGACCGCATGATCGGGGTTCTGGAGGCGCGCGTGCGACCCGTCCCTGCCCTGCCAAAGGCGCGTCGCAAGAGTGCGGCCGATGGCTGATCTGGAGCCCCTGCCAGCCAATAGGGGTGAAAGTCGCTGAATGGAGAGGGAATTGGACGAGACTCATGGCCGGCAGCGTCCGCGCCTCTACCTGATCACCCCGCCTCGGATCGACGATCCTGCGGGTTTCGTGGGAACCGTGATGGGCTGCCTCGAGGCCGGTGACGTGGCTTGCCTGCAGATCAGGCTGAAGACCGGTGATCTGATCGATGAGGCCGCGACGCGCGCGCTGGCGACACCGCTGATCGGGCCGGCGCAGGATTGCGGGGTTGCCGTTGTGATCAATGACAGCCCGCAGCTTGCCGGTGAACTCGGCGCTGACGGCGTCCATCTCGGTCCCCAGGACATGGATGTGAAGTCAGCCCGCAGCCTGCTCGGCCCTGACGCCATCATTGGTTATTCGGCCAAGGCCTCGCGCCACGCCGCCATGGAGGCTGGCGAAGCGGGGGCAGACTATGTGGCCTTCGGTGCCTTCTATCCCACCTTGACCAAAACCGGGGCGACGCCCGCAGACCCGGACCTCCTGCGGCTTTGGCAGGAGCAGATGGAAATCCCCTGCGTTGCGATTGGCGGCATCACCGTTGACAATGCCCTGCCCCTGCTCGAGGCCGGGGCCGACTTCCTCGCCGTCTCTTCCGGCGTCTGGCAGGCCGAGGGAGGACCGGAAGCCGCCGTGGCGGCGTTCAATGCGCTGATGGACCGGTTCGGAACCCTGTGATCGCCGCCACGAGACTGATACAGTCGAAAGAACAGGACAATCATCCCGGCAATCCGCTTGTCGAAATTCTGAAACCTCCGGGCAAGTTCAGCCCTGCACCCCGCCCTGTCCGGCCGCCGGAAGGGCCGTCGCGAACGTGAAACACATGGTTTGCGCTGGCAGCAGGACAGCCGGAATTGACGGCTCCTGCGACGGGCTCGCTTGACCGGCCAAGGGGGCAGGGCTACCGAAGCGCCAGCTTCTCGAAGAGGAAATCCCGACAATGGCCAAGATCAACGGCAATGAAATCAAGCCCGGCAATGTGATCGAGCATCAGGGCAGCGTCTGGCGCGCCATCAAGACCCAGTCGGTGAAGCCCGGAAAGGGCGGCGCGTTCAATCAGGTCGAGCTGCGCAATCTCATCAATGGCTCCAAGCTGAACGAGCGTTTCCGGTCGTCCGAAACGGTGGAAAAGGTGCGCCTTGAACAGAAGGACTTCCAGTTCCTGTTCGACAATGGCGACGCGCTCGCCTTCATGGATCAGGAAAGCTTCGAGCAGATCGAGCTGCAGAAGGACTTTGTCGGCGACCAGGCAGCCTTCCTGCAGGACGGCATGGTGGTGCAGATCGAGTTCTATGTCGACAAGCCGATCGGCATTGCCCTGCCGGAACAGGTCATCCTCACCATCGAGGAGACCGAACCGGTGGTGAAGGGCCAGACCGCCGCCAACAGCTTCAAGCCCGCAGTGTGCGAGAACGGCATCCGCGTCATGGTGCCGCCCTTTGTCGGCGTTGGCGAGCGCATCGTGGTGCAGACCGAAGACACGACCTATCTGCGCCGCGCGGACTAGGAATCTCGATGTCCCGTCCCTCCCCCGTCGTCACCGTGATGATCAATGCCGCGCGCGCGGCGGCACGCTCGCTGACGCGCGATTTCGGCGAAGTCGAACACCTCCAGGTTTCGCGCAAGGGGCCCGGAGATTTCGTTTCCGTGGCCGATCACAAGGCCGAGGAGATCATCTTCGAGCAGCTCTCCAAGGCCCGGCCCGGCTATGGTTTCCTGATGGAGGAGCGCGGTCTCGTCACCGGCACGGACAAGACCAACATGTTTATCGTCGATCCGCTCGACGGCACGTTGAACTTCCTGCACTCTGTACCGCATTTCGCCGTGTCGATCGGCCTGCGCCGTGACGGCGAGCTGCATGCCGGTGTCGTGCATGATGTCATCCGCAATGAGGTGTTCTGGGCCGAAAAGGGCCAGGGGGCGTGGCTCGACCAGCGGCGACTGAAAGTGGCGACGCGCCTCAGGCTGTCGGAAGCGATTGTGGCTACCGGCGCGCCCTGGGTGGGCAAGTCCGAGGAGCATCATGCGAAATTCTGGAGTGAGATTGCCGAAATCACGCCCAGAACGGCCGGATTGCGTCGATTTGGTTCAGCCGCGCTCGATCTCGCCTATGTCGCCGCCGGCCGGTTCGATGCGTTCTGGGAGCGCCATCTGAAACCCTGGGACATTGCTGCGGGCATGGTGCTCGTGACCGAGGCGGGCGGGCGCATCCACACACTCGGCGAGGGCGAGGCCGAGCTCACGGGCAATATTCTTGCGGCCAATCCCAGCCTCACGCCAAAACTGGCCGAACTGCTCGAGAAGAGCCCGGCGGCAACAGGCGGCTGAAGTCTCGCCGTTTCGGGCTTTCTGTAACAGCGGTCAGCCGAATGGACTCCTCGCGCCGCTAGCGATTCATGTCTTTACGCGTTTCCGGGCGGCGAACCGGTTCCCACTTCGCCTGGAAACGCTTCAACAGGCCGGAATCTCAAAGCTCGGGCGCGAAAACCCGGTCCGGATCCCGTGTCAGGCCGTAAGCCACATGGTCGCGCAGCTGCGGGGTGATTTCCGCCGCCGAGCCCTTGATCGCGACCGGGTCGATCGGATGGCCGCAGCGAAAGACGAAGCGGTCACCCGCCTTGTTGAGGAGTTCGTTGAACAGCGTGATGTCGCGCAACTCACTGCTGAGCTTCGACAGGGTATAATAGAGCCAGGAGTTTTTCGCCGTCATGCCGATCGGCACGATGGGGGCGGCCTGCTTGCGTGCGAGGCTGTAGAAGGTCGAGAACCAGTCCTGTTCGGTGAGCACGCCATCCACCTTCCGGGCGAGCTTGCCGGAGGGAAAGATCACGACGCATTTCTCTTCCGCGAACGCCTCCCCGGCCCGGCGAAGCGTCTCGCGCGCCTTGGCCGGCGAGCGCTTGTCGAGCACCCATTCGACCGGGATGATGACATCCTCGAACGCCGGATTGACGCGCAACGCATCGGCATTGGCAAAGAAGACGACATCCTCGCGCACCTTGCGCAGGCAGTCCCACATGGCGATGCCGTCGGCGAGGCCGGTCGGATGGTTGGCCGCCACGACACAGCGCCCCGTCGCCGGAATCCGATCCGCATGGTGGGTCTCGATCTCGAGTTTGAGGACGTTTGAGAGATAATCGAAGGCCTGCACGCCCGGCATGCCCTCGATATCGTCGGCGATCCGGCGCGCCTTGCGGTAGCCGAGCATGGCGTGGAGCACCGGGCGCACGACCGGCCAGGTGAAATGCGCGACAAAACTCGGACACCGCTCCTCTATCAGCTTATCCACGATGGGCTTGTCGCCGGTGTCGTCCACATAGAAGGCGCTGTCGCGATAGCCCGGCAGGGCGGTCTCCTGCGTCATGTCCTGTTCCGCCACACCTGAGGGGCGCGGTTCCTCCCGAAACTGGCGGGGCCCTCGTCTGCCACCGCTCTTGCGAATGCCAGCTTGACCACGTAACGGGCCATTCGCAAAGCTGCAATTTCCGCACCGGGAAACGCGACGTCCACGGATGGATGAAATTTTTCTGCGGAAGTTCTTGCGCGCTTTACCAAAGCGCAACGCTCATCCGGCTTTATGACCTCCGACGGCAGCGGTTCCGGGCTTTCCGGAGCGCTCTTCAGGCAAATGGCGAGGTTGAGTGATGAAAGTCCTTTGGGTCGAGGACAATGCGCGCGTGTGCGAGCTTCTGACGATTGCGGCAATGAAGGCGGTGCGTGCGCGCCTGCAGATTGACGTTGTGATTGCAATGAGCCTGATGGAGGCTGAACGCCGCCTGCGGCTCGAGAATTTCGATCTCGTCATCCTTGATCTGGGTCTGCCGGACAGCTTCGATGAGGACATGGCGATCTCGCGCATCGCCAATATGGGCACCCATCGTCTCGCCGTCGTTTCAGCAAGCCCGGACCGCCAGCGCGCCGTCGACAATGCGCTGCGCTTTGGCTGCGACATGAGCCCGCTCGCCATCGCCAAGGACACCCTGCCCTTCAACCGCTTCATCCAGCGGCCGGACACGTTCTCGGAATTTCTGGAGGATCTGATGGACCGCGAAGGCGAAGCCGAGGCGGCCTGATCCGGATTCCCGCAGAAGGGGCGGTCAGCCAGGGCTGACACCCCCTTGACGCAAGGCCCCCTTTCAAGCCAATAGGCTCCCTTCCCGGCCATCGGCCGGAACCGGGCGGTTAGCTCAGTGGTAGAGCACTACGTTGACATCGTAGGGGTCACAAGTTCGAACCTTGTACCGCCCACCATTTAAGAACTTGATTTACAAAGAAAAATCGCAAGCTGCGGATCGTCGGAAAATTGCCGGTTGAACGCAAATTGCACGCAAAACCATCGGGATTTCGGGCGGCTTAGGGCGGATTCCATTCAATCTGCATCGTATCCGCACGCGGCGAAGTAGTTGGCGCATTCGTCAGGGCTGAACAGGCTGACGATCCGCCCGATGGTGCTCCAAAGGGCATCGACGGTGTGTTCGGCGGCCTTTCTGAGCATCGCCTTGAGCTTGGCGAAGGCCTTTTCGATCGGGTTGAAGTCGGGGCTGTAGGGCGGCAGGAAGATGAGTTCTGCGCCTGCAGCCTTGATCAGTTCGCGTGCTCTCGTCCCCTTGTGGCTTGAGAGATTGTCCATGATGACGATGTCGCCGGGCGACAGGGTGGGTGCGAGGAACTGCTCGACCCAGGCGGTGAAAGCCTCGCCATTGATCGGCCCGTCGAGAACGCACGGCGCGACCATGCCGCTGGTGCGAAGGCCGGCCACCAGCGTCGTGGTCTTCCAGTGCCCGAACGGCACGCTCATGCGCAGGCGCTCGCCGCGCCGGCAGCGACCATGGGTGCGCGCCATGTTGGTCGAGGCCCAGGTTTCATCAACAAAGACAAGTCGGTCCGGATCAAGATCCGTCTGGGCTTTGAACCACGCCTCCCGCCGCATCAGGACGTCCGGGCGGTCCTGCTCGCTCGCATGCCCGGTCTTTTTTTGCGTGTGACGGCGTGGCGATCAAAGAACCGCCAGATCGTCGAGACCGCTGTGTGAAAGCCGCGCTCGGACAGGGCGGAGCGTATCTCTTCAAGTGTGATGTCGCCACGTTCGTCCAGCAGCGCGAAGATGAAATCGGCATGCGTTTCGATCCGGTGCGAGGTGCGATCACCGCCCTGGAGCTTGGGACCCGGATCACCGCGCTCGCGCCGGGCCTGATCCCAGCGGATGACGCTCGACGCACTGACGCCAAAACGGTCTGCGGCGGCCCGGCGGCTCATGCCTGCATCCACCCCAGCCAGCGCGCGAACCCTCAGATCAATCGAAAGCGGCTTACCCATGAAAGGCTGGCCTCCTTCACCAGCCCCAACGGTGAATCAGAATCCGCCTACCTTGGGAAGGTAGCGTCCCGGGACTTGGTGTAAATTCGACCTGAGGGAAGGTCATCGTGCGCGAATCCGTCGAGGTTGTGGTTGCGAAACTCAACCAGAAGGACCTC
>Ga0208477_100292_pt1 | contig 24420 bp, 21 predicted proteins | sample HotLakmasection1_FD_184724 | JGI IMG/M metagenome (GOLD analysis project Ga0208477, IMG submission 184724) | Hypersaline microbial mat communities from Hot Lake, Washington, USA - Section #1 (SPAdes) | ecosystem: Environmental > Aquatic > Non-marine Saline and Alkaline > Hypersaline > Microbial...
GTAACGAATTGGATGGCAGAGAGGATACACTCATTAGGATCTTGATTCAACGGCTTAGCTTGAGTATCCCTCATCATTTGAGTATGCGTTTGCCCTGGCTAGATGTATTGCGCTTTCGACGACACTAATTCCGGAACGACGACAAATAAATCCGGAACGTACAGATCGTACAAGCGGCTTAGTTGGAGTAGAGATTTCGCAGAAAAGTCCAGGGTACAGGAGTCGAACCTGTCTAAGGCGAATTATGAGTTCGCTGCCTAATCCGCTCGGCCAACCCTGGTAAGCATCCCTATTTTAGGCGACAACTCTGATTTGTCGTGAAAGACCTGGCAATTTGTAGCACGAGGGTATTGTGGCGAGGTTGCCACTATGATCTGGAAAAGAATGGGCGCGTTGTTGCTTTCATTAGCCCCAGCTAATTTTTGACGTCAATGTGTCCAGTCAGTGTTTAGTTCCAGAGTCCTAGCAATGAGTGAGCCCTCTCCTTATTTCACCCCTGATGAGTTGCGCCAGTGGCAGTTTGGGCTGCAACAGGCCAACCTCAATAACGTATTTTGCCATTGCCGACAGTGCGATCGCGAATGGGTCGCCTCCAGTCACGAGGTTAAATGTACCTGCGGCAGCACCAATATCGAAACCCTCTCATGCTGGCAGTTTCCCGACGGTTGATCACTTGCTCAGGTTTAACCAAGCGCAATGAGACCAAGGCTGACTTGAATGGCGGCAGTCACCATTAGGCAGTTGTCAAAATTCTGATTGCTGAATTCAAAAGCTTGGTGATGCCAGGAGCATGACCGTTGCTAGGGCACCGACTGCTCTATTCACCAAACATCAACGGGGTTGCCCTTACACCTGCTCCCACATCACTCGCAAGCCATCGGGCAAGATTTTGGCGATTTCTTGTGCTTGCTCTGGCGAGATCGACTCTCGGGCCGTCGAAAATACGGCGATGACGACGGCTTCAGCAGAAACGTTTTTGGGCACGCCACCTTCTTGCTTGATGCGCCGAAAAAATAACTCTTCGTCAATTTCGAGGGGCGGACGAAACCGGCTTAAGAAAGACACAATCGGATTGTCATCGCGCCAAATATCCGCAATATCTGCGTCCTTAAAGGCTGCCTCAGTCTGTTGGTCAGTTTCGGTGGTCATCAGATCTCGCATGGTGCGAAACACAACTGTTGTGAGGTCTCTCGCGTCATAAATGTCGGGGAGGCTGGCCCGCTGCATCACTTTTTCCAAAAAAGCTCTTTCGTTAGGGCTAAAACTTTCTGCCATGATCACCAAAACCTCCACTCATCAAAAAGACGATATACGAGACTCAAATGCCTCACGGCGATGCTACCACGCAGCGATCAATTAACCTTCTAATTTTTGTTGCAATTACTACAGAATGTTCTGAAATGCACCTGCTGCACAGTCATCAACTCGCGCAAGTAGAACAGAAATATGTCCCGCCAAACAGATCCTGAGGAATGAGAATTGAATAAGTTGGGATGCCGTCTCGGCTGTCCCCAGGCAGGCAAGATGCCTGCTCTAACAATTTGGCTGTTATTTGATCCTCATTCCTGAAGTCTTTTCTAGCAGACGAGTTAGCAGGCATACCGACCATTCAAGTTAGCTCAGTACAGCCCCTCCTGACTCCCTGACTTCTGATTCGCCTCCCCAGAACTATTGGAATCAGGGTTGTCTGCGATCGCATGTTGCTAACGGGCGGTATCTGAAGTTTGCTACTCGATCGCGCCCAACAGTTCCTGACCGACGGCCTCATAATCTTGCCAGGCAGTTTCCGCTTTGGGATCTTTGGCCTCATAAACTGGGACTCCCGCTTGGGCGGCCTTGGGGTAAGCACTATAGCGGCGAATGCCCCGCTGAAAGACTGGTAAGTGGGTTTCCGCCAGGAGCGATCGCACTTCGGCCTCAGCTTTGGTCGGTTTCGGAGCTAGGGACGTCAGCAAAATGCGGTAACGCACCAGTGGCAAGGTTTTGAGGGTATTGACTGTGAGCACCAGGGCCTCTAACGCCAGAATATCAGTCGTAGTTGGCAGCACCAAGAGATCAGAGGGACCCGCAAGTGCGCCTAAATCTTCGGGGGTCGGGCGTGCTTGGGTGTCAATGACGATGTGTTGAAAGTCGGCACTCGCAACGTCTGGATGCCACTCATCAATCACCGGAAAGGGCAATTCGCCTCGACTGGCCCAGCCTAAGGCAGAGCGATTGGGGTCAGCATCGATCAGCAGGGTCTCGGCTTGGCCTTGCAAAAAGGTTGCCAGGTGAATGGCTGTGGTGGTTTTGCCAACCCCGCCTTTAAAGCTGGTCACGGTAACAATCATGCGTCTACAGCCTGGGGGGTGACAGCCCGCGATCGCCGACAGCCCGCGTTAAAATTTAGCCCACCGAGTTCATCAAAGCTGACAGAAGACTGAGGCCAGTATCGCTGTCGTCGCATAAAACCTGGAAATCTCTTACGCCTGATATTCATTACCCTACGGCTAAGACGATAGAGTATTCTCACGACGCTGAGGAACTTTTTTGTTAGAGACCGTGCTAAACCCGACACAGTGGCCCCTGCCAGTGGTGCAAGTCCTGTTGGTGGGAATTTGGTTGGGCGTTGTTGGGGTCATTTCGGAGGGGCTGTATCTCACCAAATCAGCCTCAGTCGAAATCACGCGCAAAATTGTTCACATCGGTGCAGGCAACGTCATTTTGCTGGCTTGGTGGCTGCAAACCCCGGCCTGGATGGGCATCGCCGCGTCATTACTGTTCAGTTTGGTGGCGCTTCTATCCTACTGGTTACCTATTTTGCCGGGTATCAATAGTGTTGGGCGAACGAGCCTGGGCACGTTTTTTTATGCGATTAGCATCGGTTTGCTCACCGCAGCCTTTTGGACAAAAGGGCTAGCCGCGTTCACAGTTTTGGGAATTTTGACCATGACCTGGGGGGATGGCATGGCGGCCATTATTGGCCAATCCTTCGGTCGGCATCCCTATCAAGTGTGGGACATGACCAAAAGCTGGGAGGGCACTAGCGCGATGTTTTTGGTGAGTTTCATCATCGGCGGGGCCGTGCTGGGCGGAGTGTATGGGTTAACGCCAGAGATCGGGGCGATCGCCCTCTTTACCGCCCTCACTGCCACGGTTCTTGAATCTTTTTCTCGCTGGGGTATCGACAACCTCACCGTGCCCCTCGGCAGCACTTTTCTCGCCTACGGATTATGGCTCTGGTGGGGCTGATAACCTCGGCTGTAAATCGCAGTGTAATAGCCGTGCGGTTAAGAATCCGGCAGCTTAACTAAGGAAAAGAGATTCCGGAGATTCAAGAATAAGTCGTCTTATCTAATTGTGCACTTCTCTTAGAGGTGAAAGCACATAATAAAGGCGGTGAACTGCGCGCACTAGTATCTCTCACATGAGTCGTAATTAGTTCAAAAGCTTGATTTTATACCTTTCACATCTTGCTCTAACCCAAGAGCACTAGTTCAAATACGCACGTTCACCTTCTCTTCATATTGAACGTCGAACAATTCATCTTTGCAAGAACTTGACGGATCAATCTGTTTTCTGAACGCCTTACTGAGCAATCGATTCAAGTATATCAGGCAACTGCTTCAGAAATTTCATAAAATCCAAAACCTCAGCAGCATCGGGATTTCATCGGTCTTTACACTGAATTCACGAGCGAGCTTGTGTGTAAATTTACCCATAAGCTTGCTGGAAACTATGGCTTCAACAAAATAATTAAGTGTAATTTATGACAGTGCTTATACGCACGACTCAATGTAATTCATGCGAGGTAAATGTAATGAATTTAAAGCAACTAACCATTGCTGCCGGACTTGGTTGGGCAATGGCTGCAGGAGCTGCACAAGCTGGAACTTTTAACTACTCGACGGATGGCGTATGGGTAGATCCCGAACCCAGCGGTGCAATTGCGACCTCAGCGGACGGGAAAACTATTTCTTGGGGGGGGATCACATCTCAAGGTGGTCAACAAAGTTCTTATGTCTTTGTTGACGCATGGGGAATGTTCGATGTGGGTGAGCAGTTCTTATTAGGAACATTTACGCACAACAACTTCCCTGTTTTCCCTCCCTCCTTGGAATCCACTGGGTTGAAACTTGACTTGACCCTAAACGGTTTAATGTCAACGTTTAATTTCAATTTCCTTCACGATGAAACTGACAACGTGGCTCCTTGCGATCCTTCGGGTGCAACCATTTGTCCAGACGTCGTTTCTTTCTTGGATAATGGTGTTTCTAACGAGTTCATCACTATCGACGGAGTCGACTATAACTTAACGCTGACAGGCTTTTTACAAAATGGCTCGCTGACAGAACAGTTTCTGACCGAAGAAGGCCAGGCTAACACAGCTCAGCTTTTCGCGAAGCTAACTGTAGTGCCTACCGAATCGGTGCCGGAGCCAATGGCCGTATTAGGTCTTCTTAGCGTAGGAGGTGTTGCTACTGTACTCAAGCGCCAGAAGCAGGAAGCTTAAGGCTTTCAGCAAATGTGAATCATTGTGGTCGGATTTTACTGTTCTAAACAAAACGAGATAGCAGAAAAAGTTTTCCTCTATCTCGTTTTCCTTATTAAATGGGAAAAGGCTTGTTACGGCGTTTTCTGGCGTTGCTGATTCCAGGTATGAACCAATCTCTCTAGGTATTGGAACCTCGTTCAAATTTTTGCAAAATCATACCGCTATTCAGCAACGCCTTTTCTTACCTGGTGCGGTACACCTCTTTGACTACACACAAGGGTTCTAGGCCATTATTTGTACCTCACCGAACCGAGAACCGCTATATACAGTTCTTGACTGATCAGGAAAATACACATTAAATCCCCTGCAATACAAAGTTCTGTCGGTGGGCGACATGTGTAGTGTCAAAATCGAGGTCTAAACTGCCTTGGCTATACTGCGTCGGCAACGGAGTTTAGACCCACGATGTCTTCGTAGGCCGCCACTGTTGAGCAAATCGTCCAGGGAAAGGTCACCAGGAAGCCGATACCAATAAGCAACAAGCCGGCAATATTGATCAATCCCATCACAATTGAGAAGCCAAAAAAGACAAACCATTTTTTCGTGACTAGCTTCCGGCTGGTTTCCATCGCTGGCCAGAAATCCAGATTTTTGTCCAGCAGTAGTGGCAGGGCAAACATATATGCGATCGCGAGATAAATCCCTGGCAGGATGAAGCACAGGGTCGCGATACCAATCAGTAAGCCACTGACGATCGCGAGCAAGAGAATGGGCAACGCTCGGTTAAAGCCCTTGAAAAAATCACTGAAAGTTGTGGGTCGGTTACGGGCGATCTGAAAGGCGACAATATAAATACCTGGAATCAGCAAGTTGAGCAAGATACTGCTGACGATGCCTAAACCGCCCTGTCCATCTTCAAAATTGCCGCCTCCTAGAGGAAAAGGCAACAGGGCCGATAGGAGCCCGTTAATGATAAAAGTCAGCAAGGTAAAGCCAATGAACGGTAATGCATTTGACTTGAAGATTTCCCAACCGCGACTGAGGTATTGACCAAACTTGAACTCGTAATCGCGATCGCTGATATCAAATGAACTCATCTTCTTTAGTTACGCTAAATAGTGGCTCACTTAACCATATCCAAGAGCCGTTAAGGCAGAAATAAGCTTTAGAAAAGTTTTGGGAAACCCGGTGTTTGCGCCATTTTTCGTAGCTTTTCTTAGCAATATCAGGTTGGTCGTCGTAGCTATACCAGATTAGTAGCCCCGTCGCTGGATGCTCTTATAGTATTATTCCACTGTTGCAAAATTTGATGGTTTGCCGCTGCAAACCGGCTGCCCAAGTCTTGAAATTACGAATAACGACGATATACGACAAAGCCCCTCCTATTAACAGGAGAGGCTTGAATTATCAGCCTTGAGACAAGTTAGCTGATGCTTGTCGACCTAGCCTTCGACAGTGATAGTGCCGACCATGCCAGCACCCCGGTGAGGGGCACAGTAATAACCATAGTCACCTGCGGGCATATCAGCGGAGAAAGTGGTGGAATAGCTCTCACCAGGAGCAAAGGTAAGCTGAGAGTGAGAAATTTTGTCTGCCAAACTCTTGTCGCCGGTAGGCACCTGGCTAGCATCAAAGATGACGTTGTGGGGGGCCATTTTGTTATTAACCCAGGTAACGGTATCGCCCGGCTGAACCGTTAACTTAGCGGGTTCAAACACCAGCAAACCCGAATCAGAACCCATCTTAACTTCGTAATCGGTTGCAAGTGCAGGAGACGCAGACACTGCAAACGTCGTGACAACGACCATCAGCGCCAAGCAGGCCAAACCCAATCGACGCAAGGCGCGTGCAATCTGTTTCATAGGAACCTCTAAACAGTTAACTCATTTCGACTGCTAATAGAAGTTTACCTTGAAGCGCCACAAACTACACCTCCTGTAAACGGGAGATTTGAAGAGAGAGTCTAACGGATTGCCCTGAATGGTTAACTCCCTTAACTATAGCTAAAACCTCCTGCAACGGGAGAGTTTTAAGGCTTTATTTAGCAATGAGCGTCATGAGCCATTGCGCGATCGCGCGACCCCCAACGATGAAAAGCGGAAGATGCGGGTGCGAGTGAGGCCTCCGATCCCTGCCGGGGGCACCGACACCTCCAGGTCGAGCCCAAGGGACCGGGTGCTGAGAAACACGCCGAGATTAGCGGGTGTAAGCGGCGGGGGCAACTTCGATCGACTTGACCGGAGTATTGGCGAGCAAGACATCGCGGATGAATCGCGCGGCTGCCCGTTGGGTGAGGTTGCCCACAATACGCTGCCCCATGTCACGGGTTTCGCGCTTAGTGAGCACCTGGGGCAACTGCCGGGCCAATAGGGTTGCATCGAAGCCCTTGGTTTCTCGCAAAATCTCAGCAATACGCAAAATGCGATCGAGGTTGCTGTCGTCACTGTTGGCGGCGATGGTCAGAGTCGCTTGGTCCGCCGACTGCGGTTCCCAACCCAGCCGCTGACGGACCTTTTGCTGCACGGTTTGCACCATACTGCTGCCCAGGTTGTCGAGTTCTTTGGCAACTTCATCGGCGATGCGATCGCGAATAAACGCGCCCCGTTCAGAAAACAGGAAATCAATCGTCTGATCTAACACCTTTTCCATGTCGTACTCATCGCTGTCGCCAGCATTGCGGAGCAGATTTTCCAACCGATTCCAGCGAAATTCGCCGTCTCTGAAGAGCAAGTCGGAGAGTGACGATCGCAATTCAGGCGCAGGATCCGTCAAGAGTCGCTTCGCCACGTAAGGATAGGCTTTGCTCAGCACCTTAAAGTTAGGATCAACGTTGATCGCGATGCCTTCGAGGGTGACGAGCGATCGGATAATCAGGGCGTAATAAGCAGGCACCCGAAAAGGATACTCATACATCAGCGCCGAAAACTCATCGGTGATGCTTTTGAAGTTCAACTCGGCGACACTCGCACCCAGCGCGTTGTTAAACACCTCTGCCAATGCCGGAATAATCGGACTGAGATCGGTTTCTGGTGTCAAGAATTCCAACTTAACGTAGTCACCGGCCAACCCTTCAAAGTCCCGATTCACCATGTGCACAACCGCTTCGATCAAGCCGTAACGCTGATAGGGCTTGACTTCGCTCATCATGCCAAAGTCCAGATAGGCCAGCTTGCCATCCCGCATTGCCAGCAGGTTGCCGGGGTGCGGATCAGCGTGAAAGAACCCATGTTCTAAAAGCTGACGTAGAGAGCACTGCACCCCCACGTCGATTAAATGGGTGGCATCAATGCCCTGGGCATTCAGGGCGACGAGATTGGTCAGTTTGGTGCCGTCGATCCACTCCATGGTGAGCACTCGACGGGCCGTGTATTCCGTATAAATTTTCGGCACATAAATATCTTTGAGATGCCCATACAGTTGTGCAAACCGGATAGCGTTGTCGCCCTCGTGGGTGTAGTCCATCTCTTCAAAAATGCGCGCCCCAAACTCGTCCATAATGGCGACGAGGTCACTGCGGATGCGGGTCACGTTATTCGTCGCCCACTGTGCCAGTTTCCGCAAAATGTAAATGTCGAGGGTAATGCGCTGAGCCAGTCCTGGCCGTTGCACCTTGACCGCCACAGGTTCGCCCGTCTTGAGCTTGCCTTTGTAAACTTGCCCCAAGGAGGCCGCTGCCACCGGGTTCGGCGACAAGTCATCATAAAGCTCGGCGGGGGGCTGGCCTAACTCTTCTTCGATGTAGCGGAAGGCGAGTTCGTTGGGGAACGGCGGCAATTGATCTTGCAGTCGGGTCAGTTCATCTAAGTAAAGGGGCGGCACCAAATCGGGCCGAGTCGACAGGGCTTGGCCAATTTTGATATAGGCGGGGCCGAGGTCGGTGAGCAACTCTCGCAATCGCTGGGCTTGTCGCCGCTGCACCTTTTCAGACGTGCCCCCGCGACCATTCCACCACACCTGCAGTGCAAAAAACAGCATCGGCCCAATCACGGTGACAATCCGAACGATGACGCTGGGGAGCCGCCGTTGATAATAGGCGTTAATGCCCTCGGGATTGTAGGACAGATTCTCAAACGGGTCATAGGCGCGCAGCGATCGCGCCCGAGCTGCTGCCTGGGCCTGCTGCACTGGTTCGTTGGCTGCCTGTCTCTCAGCTTGCGCAATTGCTGACGTCTCAGGGGATGGGATGGTCTGAGTCACCGCCCGTACCTCGTATCGATTTACTTTTCTTAACTATTGTAGTGAGTCTGCACCCGAAAGATGAGTGGTAAAAACCCGCCGTCCCGCTGAAAAATGAGAAATGAATAAGTTGGGATAGCCGTCTCGGCTGTCCCCAGGCAGGTAAGATGCCTGCCCTAACAATTTGGCTGTGATTTGATCCTCATTCCTGAGATGGTTCATGCGTACCCACCTGCGATAAATTGAAGAGGGGGATGGCACATACCGATACGTTTGGGCGATGCGGTGAGTTAGACCCACAGCCGGAGAATACCGAATGATCGTGTCATAGTATTTGGGAGCCAGCTAGCAGTCCGATCGCGGATTGCACCGTTAGCAAAATCAGTCCTCATGCTAACCGTGGGTTGCGTTAGTGAGCCGACTGAGCTGGCGTGTAGTCAACGCAACAGACCATTATTCTGATAGTTAACGCCACGCCGTCCGACTTCGATCGCCCTCTAAGGATATTGTCAATCGCCCATGCTGGTCGCCCTCAAAATCGAAAATTTCGCCTTGATTGACCACTTGGCACTGGAGTTTCAAGCGGGTCTCAACGTGCTGACTGGCGAAACCGGAGCCGGGAAGTCGATTATGTTGGATGCCTTGGATGCCGTGTTGGGCGGGCGGGTAAGCCAACGGATGATTCGCTCGGGTGAAAAACGCGGGCTCATCGAAGCGACGTTTACCATTACCGATCGCACTCGCGCCTGGCTAGAAGCCCATGAGGTGCCGGTAGAGAACGATTACCTCGTCTGTGTCCGCGAATTGACCGCCGGCAAAAATACCGTGCGCAGCCGCTCGCGGCTCAACGGCGTCAACGTCAACAAGCCCCAGATCGAGGCTCTACGGCTGCATCTCGTAGAAATCACCGCCCAGGGGCAGACCTTGCAGGTAGGCGATCCGCAAATGCAGTTGCACTGGGTTGACGGGGTCGGGGGCAAGGCAATCGCTGAACAACGTCAGGTCGTGGGCGATCGCTACGCAGCCATGACCGCCGCCAAATCCCATCTCGAACGCCGTCGCCGCGCCGAGCAGCAGCGCCAGGAACAGCTCGATCTCTTCGACTATCAGTGGCAGGAATTGAGTGCCGTCGGGCTGGAAGACCCCGAAGAACTGACCCATCTCGAGCAAGAGCAGCAGCGTCTAAGCCACGCAGTAGAACTGCAACAACAGAGCTATCTGGTCTATCAACTGCTCTATGAGAGCGACCAGGAAAGTGCCGCCTGTGCTGACCTGCTGGGGCGTGCCACCCAAACTCTGGAAGACATGCTGCAGTACGACAACACGGTGGAACCCATTCTGGATTTGGTTAACGATGCCCTGGCCCAAATCGAAGAAGCGGGTCGCCAAATCAACACCTACGGCGAGGATCTGGAGACGGATCCCCAGAGACTCCAAGAAGTGCAGGCTCGCATGAGTCAGCTCAAACAACTGACCCGCAAGTACGGCAAGACCCTGGCCGAATTGATCGAGTATGTCGAGGAAATTCAGGCGTCGCTGGAACTGCTCAATGGCGAAGGGCAGTCGCTCGAAGCCCTGGAAGCTGTTTACGAAAAAGCCAAAACGGGCTTAGAAAAAGAGTGTGCCAAGCTGACCAAACTGCGTCAAACTGCCGCCCAGACGCTGGAGACGCAACTGATTGCAGAACTCAAGCCGCTGGCGATGGAACGGGTGCAGTTTCAGGTCGCGATCGCCCCGACAGAGCCCACCGCCCTGGGAGCCGATAAAATCCAATTTTTGTTTAGCCCCAATCCGGGAGAGCCGCTACAACCCCTGGCCGAGACGGCCTCCGGTGGGGAAATGAGCCGCTTTTTACTCGCCCTCAAAGCCTGTCTCTCGCAACTCGACGTGGTGAATACCCTGGTGTTTGACGAGGTCGATGTCGGTGTGTCGGGCCGGGTCGCTCAGGCGATCGCCGAAAAGCTGTACTACTTGGGGCGATCGCAACAGGTCTTGTGTGTCACCCACCAGCCGATGGTGGCCGCGATGGCGGATGCCCACTTTCGGGTCGGCAAAGAAATTATCGAACCCGCCCTCATGGGGGGCGGCAAAAAGCGCAAATCTCGCTCTCAGAGTGGGGATGAGGGTACCGAGCAAGTGCGCACCGTTGTCCGCGTCACCCCTCTAGATGAAACGATGCGCCGTGATGAACTGGCTCAGTTAGCGGGCGGTCAGACCCATCAAGAAGCGCTGACCTTTGCCGATTCACTGCTCAAACAAGCGCAAAAATTACGGCAGAGCTAGGGCGTTCAATGCCTCGCGGTACATCGCCCCGCTGCGCCTCTAGCGGTTACTCCCTGAAGTTTTCATTGCCGGCTTACCAAGCGCCATTCATGCGATCGATAACCAGTCCGTCCGCAGTGTGACCGCCTATGGTTCCGCCAGGATGAGCCTTTTGGATGTCAACAAGCTGCTCATTCAGGGGGAGTTGAAAATCAATGAAGCTGCTTAACTAGCGCGATCGCCCCAGCACCGCCGCTGCCCCGGCAATTCAGCCCTCGTGCAGTTCTCCCGCTCTCCTGATCTTTAAGCGAAGCGCAGGCTCGGAGGACTTGGAGGGGGGCTCAAACGTGAATGTGTAAGCTAATCGACCTTTAATTGGCCTGGTTGAGTCTTGCCGACAGCGGAGTTCAACCACCAAAATACGCAAAGTAGGCGAGCTTTAGCTTAGGAATGGAAATTCAATCAGTTGGGATCGCCGTCTCGGCTGTCCCTGGTCCGGTCGGGTCTATTCTTCGCGGCAATTGGATGTTCAATGATCCTCATCCCTTCGTTCCATTTTGGCGAATTGGCGTTAAATGAAGTGTTGGGTATGGTGGGGGGTGCCCGTCCACTCTAAGCGCACGACTTCTTCGCGGAGTTGGGCACCTGTGGCCGTGGCGATGCGGGTGCGAAACAAGTCACGCCCCTGCACCTTGTAACCCACCTCGGCGGCAATTTCTTCCAGCAGTTCCCCCGTACGAATCATGATCTGGAAAAATGACGCCTGATCGCCAACGACATAGGCTAACTGCGCACCGGGTTTTAAGGCGGGCTGGAGCGCTTGAAAGTGCCGCTTCATGCCGCCGAAATAGAGACTCGTGACGCGATGGTAGAGCCGCTCAAAGCCTGAGGTTTTGTTGAGGGCCAGGCGACGGGCTTCGATCGCTTGAGCTAGCGACGCCACCCGACTTTGGGCGGTCAGCACCTGATCATCGTCGTCCACTTTATACACGTTGCGGGTATTCGAGCGAATCAAGGACTGCTTGAAGCCCCGCAAATCCTGCTTGTTATGCAAAAAGCCCAACAGCACTGACTCCAGGCGAGTGGTGCGGGTGTAGTCCTTTTCGTTGGGGTAGGGGGGCGAGGTGATAATCGCGTCAATGGACTGGGGCTCAAGGAGCGATCGCAGCGATCGGGCATCGCCCTGCCAGCACTGCGCCGGAACCCTCGTCAATGCTTGATGGCTCGCCAGATCCTCGGTCATCTGCTCGACTTTGGCCTGCCAACATGCCAGCACGGCGACCTCGGTCCGTTTACGCCGCCGAATGCCCACCTCCGGTCCAAACTTCAAGTTGCTGGCATCATGCACCGCGACGTAAGCCAGCGCCAGGTTGAACAGATCCCGAATGGCCTCGTCGGTGACGGCGGCGATCGCCTGCTTGAGCACCAAACACTGATGGAGGGGGCGATCGCCAATGGAATTCTTGACCACGATCGCCTGCTGCTCTGGCAGAAAGCTCAGCAGTGGCGTAGCGGCCAGTTGTGGTTCTGCTAGCACCACCACCTGTTGCTGAGCCAACGCCAACGCCGTCAAATCCACCGCCCACTGCACTTTGGTACGACAGGCAAACTGCGACATCGGCACCGCTTCCACCCCCACAGAAGCCAACCCGTTTTTCTTGGCTTCTACGATGGTCGTGCCGGTGCCGCAAAAGGGGTCGAGCACGGTAGCGGTTTCTGTCAGCCCAAATTGGTTGAAGTAGTGACGCACCAGGTGAGGCGGATAAGACAGTACAAAGCGGTACCAGTCATGGAAGGCCCGATCGCCCGGCTGTAGCTTGTTGTTGCTCAGGTCTTCGGGGTTGGTGCTGATACTCGAAACAGTCATGGGCAGGGGAACGCCTGAATACTCGCCAAAACTAGTGCTGACGATCTAAAAAAGCCTCCTAACTATATCGGCTGAAGGCCGATCGCGCACTCTGAAAAATAGCCGCAAAAGCTCATTCCCATGGCCCAGTCTCCCGTGAGCGGGAATGGGGTGAGCTGATCAGCGCAGCCAGAGAAATCTGGGAAGCGATCGCGTCATTCACAACCGCGATCGCCTCATCCCGTCACCACCTCAGCGGTTTGCTCAGCCCCCGTTTTTACCACTGTCTGGTCTTCCAGCAGGTCTTCCAGTAAGGGATTGATTTCTTCCTTGAGGTAGCCAGCGCGGATGAACTGAGCGTAGGTATCCGCTTCGATCGCGACTAAGCTTTCATTTAAGCGATCGATCAAAATTTTCGACAGTTCAGGATGATCGCGCTGCATGGTCTGCATTTCTGTTTGAATTGCCTCTAGCTGCCCTTCGACCAAGGCCATCTGGTAATCACAATATTCTTCATCAATCGTCTTGCCCGCTTTCACCTCTCGCAGTTCATCCATGACCCGATTAAGGGCCACGCGACGGGCAATTTGTTGAATAAATTCCTGCCGTAGTGGCTGCTCACCTAGCAAATTCAGCGCTTGCAGGAGGGGTTTTGTCGTCAAGCCCTGCACCAGCAGGGTAAACAGCATGACCCCAAAAATAATGTCGATGATGATTTCGCGATCGGCTAGAGTCACCGGTACGCTCAGCGCTAACGCCACCGAAACCGACCCCCGTAAGCCCCCCCACCAGAGAATGAGCTGATTAGGCACCGTAATGTTAGACCCAGCCCACCAGTTGCTCACGGCACTCAGGCCAAAGATGCTGACAACTCGCGCCAGGCTCATCACCACGATCGCAATCAAAATCGTGTTGAGATTTTCAATTAACCCCGCAAAGACGACCTGATCGCCGATCAGCAAAAACACAATCGAATTCACAAAGAACGCGACGAAATCCCAAAATTCCGACACCGATAGTCGGGTGCGGGGACTCATCCCAATGCGCGAGCCAAAGTTGCCCAAAATCAGGCCCGTGGAGACGACCGCGATCACGCCAGAGCCGCCTAATTCCTCTGCTACCAAATAAGTGCCATAGGCTGACACTAAAGTCAGGGATTGCTCGACCAGCGGCAGGTCAAACCGCTGAGTCAAGAAAGAAATACCGAACCCAATCAACCCGCCGATGCTGAGGCCAATACCGACAAACACCAAAAAGCGAGAAATCGTGATGGGAATGTCAAACTGCTCAATGCCTAAGGCGATGCCCAGCAGCAGGTTATACGCCACCACCGCCACGCCATCATTAAAGAGACTTTCGCCCTCCATCAGGGTGGTCAGTCGTTTATCGACGCCGAGTTCGCGAAAGAGGGCCACCACTGACACGGGATCAGTGGCCGAGAGACCGGCCCCTACGAGCAGCGCCGTTGCCAGTGAGGCCCCCGCCAACTGTTGCAATCCCAAAAACAGCGCGCCGACGCAAATCAGCACGCCGACGATCGCAAACAACCCGATGGGAAACAAATCCCGTTTGAGATTCGACCATTTGATATTCCAGGCAGCCTCAAATAGCAGCGGCGGCAAAAAGATGAACAAGATCAACTCGGGCGACAGGTTGACCAGCCGCACATCCAGCGTTGCCAACCCCAACCCCACCAGCAATAGCAACAGCGTGTAGGGAATGTTGCGCAGCCAACTCAGGGCTCGCGATAAAGTCGCTACCCCCAACGACACCGACAGAACGAGTAAAAACTTGCGCAACCCTTCTTCGATAGAGGGATCTTGCAGTGTGGCTTCGACCAGCAACAAAGGAGATTGCATAGTTCAGGCGAATAAGAAACAGCCATTCAAGACCTTACCTTAAACCCTGTCGCCCTAAATGCGCAGCACAACCCCCAAATCCACTGGTACGATCAATCGCCGTTTGATGCGGGGAATTCTCATTGCTGCGATCGCTCACTGGCAAGGGCCTCAATTCGGCAGGTTGAATGCCATACGCTGACTTCCAAGATAATGGCCCATGACGCAATCGCGACCCGCCAAACGGCGTTGCTGAATCCAGGAATGAATCGGTGCAGCGGATAGATTTTGTCAGCCCCTTAAATCCCCCAATGCTGAGGGACTGCAGAGATCAATCCCCCGAGGATGGCTATCGCTTATCCAAAAGTCGCTGTATTACTGACTCTCAGAAGGTTTCAAGGAGCGATCGCGGTCGTTTTACGGGCTATAGAACCTCACCTCACCTCTCCTTAACTAAGGAGAGGAACCGGAACCCTGTCAGATTTGGGACCAATGGTTCACCAGAGGGTGAATAAACCTCTCCTTGTGTGGGCAAAGCCTGCCCGAAGGGCTTAGGAGAGGTGCCGCAGGCGGTGAGGTTTTGCCCCCCTAAGGGTAGGCCGAAATCACCGTCTGGTATAGCGTTGGTCGACTTGTGCCGAAAGGATAGCAGGATTTGGGGGCCGGGCGGCAAAATCATACCGCTATTCAGCAACGCCCGCCAAACGATGAACAGCGGGCGATGCGGCTGAGGCATTCGTTCCCTGCCGGGGCCACCGAGACACCCAGGTCGAGCCCAAGGGACCGGGTCCCTGAGAGAAGGGTTATTTTCAGAAATGCTACGCCAAATTGTAACCGCCGCATCCCCCATGTCCCATTCTGACCTCGCGACAATTTGTCGTCCCAAAGCCTTTACAAACGTCCCTTTGTTAACCAGCATAGAAGGGATTATCCACATGTTAGGAGTTCGGATCTGTGGAACGCACGTTTATCATGATCAAGCCCGACGGAGTGCAACGCAACCTCGTCGGTGAGGTGGTTAGCCGCTTTGAGCGCAAAGGTTTTACGCTGGTAGGCATGAAGCTGATGTCAGTTTCTCGCGAACTGGCAGAAAAACACTACGACGTCCATAAAGACAAGCCCTTCTTCGGTGGCCTGGTAGACTTCATTACCTCTGGTCCGGTGGTTGCCATGGTGTGGGAAGGCGACGGCGTTGTCGCTTCGGCCCGCATGATAATCGGTGCCACCAACCCCATTTCCTCACCTCCGGGAACCATTCGCGGGGACTTTGGCATCACCATTGGCCGCAACTTGATTCACGGCTCTGATGCGGTAGAAACGGCCCAGCGGGAAATTGCTCTGTGGTTTCACGAAGCCGAACTCACCAGTTGGACCCCAGCGGCCCAGCACTGGCTCTACGAAGAATAAGCGCTCCCTGGGGAGGAATTTGCCGCCCTTGCGACTGTGCTTCATTTTCCCCTCTGGAGAGTTGAGCGCAGTCGAAATTTGCTCTCAAGGGGGGGATTGATAATGAGACACTCACAAACCTCTAAACCGCTGTGCGCCTTTAGAGCAAAAAACCCCAATGCAGGCATGATCCTCCAACGATAAAAATCTGGACGGCGGGGACAGTGCCTCGTCAGACCCAGCGAGGCGATCGGGTTGAGTGAGACCGAGGGAACCGTCCCCTGATCGGGACTGTTTTCTAATCAAAATTCGTACGTTCGCGGACGGGTGATTTTAACGACGGCCCAAGAGCAAAAAGACGTAATAGAGCAAGTTGAGCAGCGCGTAGAACGCAGTCGCCACATAGGTAAACGCCGCCGCTTGCAGCACCGCTCGGGCTCCTTTGTTTTCTTCCCCTTGGAGAATGCCGTACTCGTCAATCAGTCTCAACGCCCGACGAGACGCATCAAACTCAACCGGCAAAGTCACTACATGAAAGAGCAAAACCGCCGCAAAGAAGAACACACCAATCCAAGCTAAACCAAAGAGTTGAAAAATTAGCCCTGCAAAAATCAACATTGGGCCGAGGCGAGAGCCCAAATTCACAGCGGGCACCAGGCTCGCCCGCAGGTTCATAAACTTGTAGTTATCGACATCCTGCAAAACATGGCCGCACTCGTGTGCCGCCACCGCTGCCGCCGCCAGGGAAGTCGAATTGTAGATCCCTTGAGAGAGGCGTACGGCTTTAGCACCGGGATCATAATGGTCAGTCAACTCTCCGGCCACTGGCTCAATCTTGACGCCCTGAACGCCCATCTTGTTCAAAATGGTTTGGGCGACTTGGGCACCGGTCATGCCCATCGTGGAGGGCACCTGGGAATAGCGTCGATAGGTGCCTTTCACCTTGTTTTGAGCCCAGAGAGTCACCACAATACCGGGCACCATCAGAACGAAATAGATCGGATCAAAGTACATGGCTGTTTACCCAAAGACGGAGAAATGGCGGAAGCAAAAATTGTCAATCCCTCAATCCAGCATTTCCTTACCCGTGGGGAGACTTTCTGACCTGATAACCAGGTTTTTGATCAATGTCTACACTTTACGGATTTCAAAAACGCTGCCTTATCATCAATTTATATCAAATCCCTCGGCAGAAGGATGCGTTTTTATCATGCCAAATCTGGGCATCAAACTGCCTCAAGCTTTAGTCAAAGCCATTCTCCTGCGCCTCCCCTGGGCGCTCCTCCTGGATGGGTAGCCCAGCCATGATTGGCCAGGCCAGCAGCGGCATTAGAGGGCAGCGTTTTGAATCATGGCAAGGGTTTTGTGGGTGCATCTCACTGTTGCCAGTTTGATGCCCTCATCCCCCAACCTCTTCTCCCGAGGGGAGAAGGGGGGCCGGAGTTCAAAGTCTCTCTCTGCGGGAGAGGAATTTAGGGTGAGGGTTACATAATTGGGATGCCCTCGGTTTTGTGGTTAGTAGGTGGCCCTAAATCAAGGTAGTTCTGTCATGGGGTTCGCGGAGCGGCTCCAACGGAGTAAGAGAGCTCAGGGATTGGCGGGAAAATAATATCCCGGTTGACGGCAGTGGATGGGTGAATGGGTAGATGAGTAGCTGGGTGGATGGGGCAGTTGCGTGTCTGAGTAGGTACTTTTATTTCGAGCGCATCCCTAAGGAATGGAAATTCCATCAGTTGGGATAGCCGTCTCGGCTGTCCCTTGTCCGGTCAGGTCTATATCTTTGCGGAAATTGGTTGTTAAATAATCCTCATCCCCAAGGCGAGACATTTCAGTCGTTGGCAGAGTCCGAGATGCCTCTCTCTGTGTGGTCGAAATGACTCGTTTAATGATGATTCCTTCCCTGCTGACTGCGTCCAGGGGGCTTGCTGCCGGAACGGGGGCGTGCTCTCCACAAATCTTCAACTCCCCGCTCTCAGTCGCCATCTTAAGGATTGGGCCAGCCCGCGATCGCCCTACGCGGGCGTCGTTGTGATCGTCCCTGTGGCCAACTGCGGCTCTACTGTGCTGCCTGCAAGCGTTGCAGCGCCTCGGCAAAAAACTCGCTGGGAACTGCAGCGGGAATCAGTAGATCATCCATGATGAAGGTGGGCGTACTGCGCAGTTGAAACTCTTGGGCCAGCGCCAGATCGCGGGCGACGGCGGTTTTCGCGGCTTCACTGGCGCGATCGCGATTGAACTGTTCAAGATCCATCCCCAGGTCTTCGGCGATTTGGACATACAGGTCGTCACTTAGCTCCGCCTGGTTGGCAAACAATGCTTTATGAAAGGCCCAAAACTGGTCCTGTTGTTCCGCTGCCCACGCCGCCAGCGCTGCCGGCAAAGCTTCGGGATGAATGCTGGTGAGCGGCAGATGCTTAAACACTAAGAGCACCTCTTGGTCATGGTCAGCCATAAAGGTTTCGACCTGGTCACTAGCGCGAGCGCAGTAAGGACACTGAAAATCTGAGAACTCTAGTAACACAACGTCAGCATCGGGATTGCCCAGCGTGGGAGAATCACCAATCAGGACTTCCCGTCCCAAGTCGGCCACGACTTCACTCACCAAAGCCTGGTGCTCTCGCAGGTCGGCAGGCGCATTGGACTCAGCTAGTTCCGCTTCAGGCGCTTCAGCGATAGGCACCTCGTCACCCCCCCGCATAAAGCTGAGCAGCGAGATCAGCAAGGCGACTCCAACTGCACTAAAGAAGCCGATGCCCAGCCACAGAGGCCATTTTTTTGAGCGGGATGGAGTCGCCTCAGGAGCAGACTCAGTTGGGACCTTGGGGGAAGAATTACTCATGATGTTCCTGATTAATAAAGGGCGATTTAATAAAGGGCGATCGCGGCTCAACATCAACCTTCTGAGGACTATTGGAGATTGGTAGCCTGGAAGACGAAGACTTTTAGTTATTTGAGCAAACCACAAGTCAGACTTGCAAAATCTCGCCTACGCTAACGCAATTTGCTGAGAATAGTCTGAGACGAAATTAGGGACTGGGTCACTTGACGGAAATCGGGGCATTTTAGATGAAGTAATTCTTCTCGGGGCGCACTCCTTCTTACCGCATATTGAGGTTGACCCATGAAATGGCACGGTATTGTGGCAATCGTTGCGGGATCGCTCGGCGCAGCGATCGCGACGGCGGGAGCCGCCCCCCCAGTCTTTGCCCAAAGATTTGACGAGGTCAGGTTAGAACCCATTACCTCACCCAGTTCAGCCATTGGCGGCAGGGCTTATGTGCCGCCCCAGCGCCTCTCATCGCCTCGACCGATTGATGGTCCCTTACGGGCTGTGGTCAATGAGGACGATCGCACCCCCGTGCTCAGTCAACGTTATCCCTGGTCGGCAATTGGCCGGGTGGACTGGATCGCCCCAGATGGCGTCACCGTGCTCGGGGCCTGCACCGGCACCCTGATTGGTCCCCAAATTGTGCTGACCAACGCCCACTGCTTACTAGATCCGGAAACCGATCAACCCACCCCTCACAAAATTCTTTTTCGCCCCAATGTGGTGCAGGGCCGGGGGGAGGAGATCGCCACCGTCGTGGCCTATGACTATGGCGACAGTCCCTTTAGCGGCAGTGCCGCCGATGACTGGGCGCTGCTCACCCTAGACAAGCCATTGGGAGAACAATTTGGCTTTTTGGGCTGGCGTGAGGTCGACTTTACCGATGCCGACACCCTGCTGGCAATGGCTAGCCAACTGAGTGTGGTCGGGTATTCTGCCGACTTTCCGACGGCGGCCCTATCGGGTTTAGGCGAGCCTGGAGAAACGGCGGGACTGAGTGCGAATTGCAGCGTTTTGACGCAATTGCTGGAGGGGGAATTTGCCGGTAGCTTGATTCACACCTGCGACACCAATCCGGGGGCCTCGGGCGCACCGATTTTTGCCCTCTTTGAAGATGGTGAATATTACATCGTGGGGCTGCACACCGGCAGCGTATCACTGTTGGAAAACGTCACCTTGCCGACTGGCGAACAAACCGCCGTGTTGAACCGGGGCATTCCAGTATCGCGTTGGGCGGCTCAAGCAACGGCCCTGCGGGAGGCCGATTAACGCTGTTGGTCCGGTGGGCGACTCAGCCAGACAACCTGGGGGGAAAATCCACTGGTGCGGGCGCAGGTGGGCGAAAGCTGTAGAGAATATCGCCGGAAGTCATAGGCTCAAAATCGGCAAAGAAGTCTTTGGCCCGAGCGTCTAAAAATTCACGGGCTTGGGGACCTGTAATTTGAGCCGCGATCGCGAAATCAAGCACACTGATCTGGCCTTGATGTCGTTGCAAACAGTCATAAAAACAGGTGTAAAGCCGCTGCTGAAACTGCCGCTGCCGCCGCCACCCATAGCCCACAACACCGATCCCCGCCAGCAGCAACAGCCAGGGCAGCAACAGCGTGATCAGCCAGACGAATAGCAAGCAGGCGATCGCGGCCCCCAATCCCAGACTCAAGCCGAGATTGAGTTGTTGAGCATCCAGCGATCGGCGATCAAAACGAGACATGGGGCAGGGCCATTAGTGCATGGGTATTATCCGCATCCATTGTGAGTTTAATCGATTGCTGAGGAGAACGGTAGCGCGATCGAGCGATGGGCCTGTTTGAATTTGGCTGTCAGGCTTTAAGAGTAGTCCAACCAATAAAATATCCAAGCTAGGCCCTCATCCCCCAACCCCTTCGCCCAATTTTGGGAGAGGGGGACTGAGGGGGTGAGGGTGGAGATGTGTATACACCGTAGCCCTGAGGGAGAGGGGCAGGGGTGAGGGCGGAGGGTCACGACAAATGGATAGTTATTTTCATCGAGGACTCTAACACTCTCTTCAGAACATCTCTTCATCGGAGTCGCCCCAGGCTGGTCGCGCTTGGGCATCGGCCTGGACAAAGGTTGCTCGCAACGCGGGCCAATCGACCTGATTGACGGGCTGATCCAGCTTGAGGTGTCCCTCTTCGAGATAAAGGATACGATCGCAGTACTGCTGAGCTAAATCTAATTGATGGTTACTCATCACCACGGCCAACTGCTGTTCGTGAACTAACTCCTGGATTACTCTCAGAATGCGTGTGGCCGCCCCCAAATCTAAAGCCGAAGTCGGTTCATCGAGGAGCAGCAGTGGCGGTTGAGTCACTAATGCCCGCGCGATCGCCACTTGCTGTTTTTGCCCCCCTGAGAGTTGCAACTCCGTTTGATCTAGCCAGTCGTGAGGTATCTGCAAGCGAGTCAGCCACTCATCGACCCGTGATTCACGTTCCTTGAGTGATAGGTGTTGCAGTTCCAGTGGGTAATGCAAGGCTTGTCTTACCGTCATGCCCAAGAGACGACTACTTTGCCCCACCAGCATGACCTGTTGGCGTAACGTTTGTACCGCGATCGCCGCGATCGGCTGCCCCGCAAAAGACAGCGTTCCCTGGGTGACGTTCTTTAACCGGTTCATCAGCTTGAACAGGGAAGATTTGCCCGCCCCTGAGGGACCCAGCAGCGCGATCAATTCTCCTGATTGCACTTGAAAAGAAACGGAGTCCAAAATCCGCTCACCTTGGGGCGACTCTAAAGTGACACCATCGAGTTCAAAAAGCAACTTCAAGATTCAACTGCCCCCAGCCCAATGTGCTGCCGTCCACAAAGTCCAACCGTCGATAGCCAGCAACAGCAGACTAAAGCCTAAAAGGATGACATACATCCAGGGCTGGGCCAGGGGTTTGATATCTTGCGTATCAATTTCTGTATGGGCTTCCACCACGCGCAGCAGCTCGGCAAAGCCGGCAATCCTCATGGGGAGTAAAAACGCCTGCTCGCCATTGCTGGTGAAGTAATACACTAGGCCCCCTTGTCCCGTTGTGCGTGGCTTCAGAGCGGCGATCGCCTGCCACTGGAGCTGCCACTGACGGCGAAACAACCACCCAATCCAGCGAGGATAACGCACCGCAATCCCCGTCGAATCGACCTCAACCTGTTCACTCAGGCCGCCGTACAGCAAAATACCGCCAATCACGATCCCGACTAAGAGGAATTTTGAAGGGATCGGTGCTTGAGTGACCTCGGCTAACGCGGGTAACGGCAGCGTCAACGCCCCATACAGCAGCAACAGCGTTACCCGAATCAGCGGGGAGACCTGGAACGTGCGAGCGGCGAACTGGGAGTCAACCGGCGGCGATAAGGAAGGGGATGCTTTCAACATGACTGCGGTGCTGACAATTATGGTGGGAGAACGAGGAGCGCTGGAAAATTTCTTTAATGAGGCTTGTTGTCTACATCCTCACCTTAAAGTTTTTGTGTAGCAACTGAATTTTTTAGGCAGTTTCTCTAAGGGCGAGGCTAGGCTGTCTCAAGTGTCCCCACAGGGTCTTTTAGTCTATTTTGAGTATTGATACTGAGTTCAGTGATGATGGCCTGGCCTGGTGGTTGGGAACTCTGAACTAGTTATGGGGATCAGTTGTCAAGAACTGCAATTGAAATCTTACATTTAAGCCTGGAGGGTTTGTCGTCGTGCCTAAAGCGCAAGAGTTAGCTGAATCCAAGAACGGCGTATCCGTGCAATCGGTATCGATTCCTGAGAGAGTCGCAGCAACGGAGTTGCGCCCCTGGGGATCGTTCACGGTGCTGGAAGAAGGTCGCGGTTACAAGATTAAGCGGATTGAGGTTAAGCCTGGACATCGTTTGAGCTTGCAGATGCACCACCACCGGAGTGAGCACTGGATTGTGGTGTCCGGCACTGCAAAAGTGACTTGTGGAGACAGAGAAACCCTGCTGTCTACTAACCAATCCACTTATGTGCCCCCTTGCACGTCTCACCGATTAGAGAATTCTGGGGTGATTCCCTTGATTCTGATCGAAGTCCAGAACGGTGAGTATTTGGGCGAAGATGATATCGTGCGTTTTCAAGATGACTATTCCCGCACTGAAAAATAAAACGATCTCCCTTTAAGTCATGGCAACCATGGCAACCATCTCATTGATGCGCTCACTGCTGCGGTGGTGAGCGCTTTTTCGTATTGCTCAGCTTAGCCTCAGCGATCGCAACCTCAACCGCGAAGCCCGAGAAATCAACACTGAGACCGCGACATTGGCTCCATGCCACATGAATTTGGGAAAAGGTTTAGCGATTCTCTTTGGTTGATGGTTCAAAATCTCGCTACGATGGGGGATAAACGTTAGCTTAGCGACAGCGCATGGATCTTGTAACGCTTCAAGGATGGCTAGACAATACAGCCTTTGCCATTCTGTTTTTAACGATGTTGGCCTATTGGGGCAGTGTGGCTTTTCCCCAGGCCAAGCTGTTACCCAGTTTGGGCACGACCGGGATGGCACTGGCCAATTTAGCGATCGCCGCCCTGCTTGTTGCACGCTGGATTGAGGGCGGCTACTTCCCCCTCAGTAACTTGTACGAGTCCCTCTTTTTTGTGGTCTGGGGGATCACAGCCGTGCATCTCGTGGCAGAGCGGATGAGCCAAAGTCAGTTAGTGGGGGCGGTGACAGCCCCGATCGCGATGGGCATTACAGCGTTCGCGGCCCTGTCTTTGCCCGACAATATGCAAGTTTCGGAACCGTTGGTGCCAGCGCTCAAGTCGAATTGGTTGATGATGCATGTGAGTGTCATGCTGCTGAGCTACGCGGCGTTAATGGTGGGGGCGTTGATGGCGATCGCCTTCTTGATTGTGACGCGGGGACAATCAGTAGAACTGCGGGGCAGCTCCATCGGCACTGGCGGTTTTCGCGCCACCAAGCTCCGCCGGAATTTTATAGAGCAGCCAGTAGATGACGCGACGACGGCCACCCAAGCGTATTTCGCAGCGAGTGGCGGGGGCGCAGCCGTGTTAGAAAAAGTGGCCCCTGCGACCCCATCTACTCAACCCAAATTGACGCCGCAGCGTCTCACGCTGGCCGATACGCTGGACAACATCAGCTATCGCATCATCGGTCTGGGATTTCCGCTGCTGACGATTGGAATTATCTCTGGAGCCGTCTGGGCCAATGAAGCTTGGGGCTCTTATTGGAGCTGGGACCCGAAAGAAACCTGGGCCCTCATTACCTGGCTAGTGTTTGCCGCTTACTTGCACGCTCGCATTACCAAAGGCTGGCAGGGCCGACGTCCGGCCATTCTCGCCGCCTCAGGATTCATGGTGGTGTGGGTCTGTTATTTAGGTGTCAATATCTTAGGCAAGGGACTCCACAGCTATGGGTGGTTTTTCTAGCCCGCATTGAATGTTGTGATCCAGTAGACCCGGCTGTCTACTGGATCACTGGTATCGAGCCCTGATGCTCAACGCCCGATCGCACCAGAATGCAGTGGGTGGGGCTCATTGCTTGCGACTAAACCCCGTCTAAGTTGAGAACTGGAGTTTTGTATGATCGGGCAGAACCTCACCTAACCTCTCCTTTCAAAGGAGAGGAACCAGAGTCTTGTCAA